>Ga0074046_10000844_pt1 | contig 28280 bp, 27 predicted proteins | sample BogForMeECP23OM3_FD_94441 | JGI IMG/M metagenome (GOLD analysis project Ga0074046, IMG submission 94441) | Bog forest soil microbial communities from Calvert Island, British Columbia, Canada - Bog Forest MetaG ECP23OM3 | ecosystem: Environmental > Terrestrial > Soil > Wetlands ... | reverse complement strand
CGCCAGGCGGGGTAGTTCAACAGGCGCAATGCAACGCGGGCTTCGGAAGTGGTGTCGACGCGGATTTCGTGGTGCTCGGTGGACCAGCGCTGGATTTGGAGGCGGGCTTGCGGCGCGGAGGTATCGGCGGAATCGGAAGGAAGAACCTTGGCGAGGGGAGCATCCGGAGGCAGATCGAGGTGATCGTCGCCCACAGGATCGTATTCGTCGGTACCATCGAAACCGTGGCCGGAAACGAGAGCATCGCGCATCGTGGGCATTTCGTCTTCATCCCACCAGGTGTTGACGACCTGAAAGTGTGCAAGGGATAAGCTGAGCAAGAGAAGGGCGGAAAACCAGAGCCAAGCGCGTTTTTGCATGGCTAAAGCGACGAAGCAACAGGCGATCAGGGCGATGATGGACATCCAACGCCAGGGGAATTGCACGTAGCGCAACTTGGGCAGATAAGTCCAGAGAGGCACAGAGAAGCGCAGAGTCAGTAGAGCGGCTGCGGCACCCAGGAGAAGGAGCGCGAGAGATGCCTGGCGGTTGCGCGGGGCAGTATTTTGGGCGGAGGCGAAGCGACGGGAGGCCAGGGCAGCGATTGCGAGGAGCATCATCAGCGAGAGAGCGCAGATGGAAGCGATCCAGTTGAACCAAGTGTGCTCAGGATCATCGATGGCGGTGAAGAGAAAATTTTGAGAAGGCAGGAGGCCACTCGAAAGGGCCTGGCTTATGTTAACCCAGCGCTGTTCGTAGGCAGCGGGTCCGAGATAAAAAGCGGCGAGGCCGAAGCCGAGAGCTAGACCGGTTGCTCCTCGAAAGAGCGGCCGCCAGGAACGCTGGGAGAGTGCGGCCCACGCGAACAAGAGGGCCATGGAATAACTGGCAATGACGGCGGCGGGGGCGTTGGAGAGCCAAACTGCAGCGAATGGAATGGCGAACAGGGCAACGGAAGAACCGGTTCGAAAGGAATCATCAAGAAAGTCACATAAGCGGAGAGCGGCCAAAAGGAGCAAAGGGAAGAAGACGCAGGCTAGTTGTTCGGCGAAATCGCTACGGATATAGGTCATGAGGAGCGCGTTTGGGTTGATGACGTAGACGGCGGCGGCAAGGATTGCGGCATGGCGGTTGGTCAGATTTCGAAGCAGGAAATAAGCGGCAAGCCCGCCGAGGGTTTGTACCAGCACCACGAAAAGGATGGGTACGGCAGGATCTGGAAGCAGAAGAGTGAGAGCGGCGCCGAGCAGCCAGGAGAGTGGGGGGTAGAAGATGTAGCGCGGCTCGCCGAAACCGTGGTTGGTCCAGGCGGTCCATCGGGGGAAAAGGACGCCTTGCTTCCACTGATAGGAGACATCGAGCCAAGAGGCGGCATGAAATTCGAAATCGTGGCCAGAAGCGGTGCCGAACCAGAAAAACGGGAGAACAATGAGAACAGAGAGCAACAGGGAAAGGCCGAGGGGCCAGAGCCAGTCGGGTAGGCGCTGTGATCGAAGAGTGGCAGCAGATGTGCGCGGAACTGTCATCAAGTGTTCATAAAATTGTAACCGGAGAATCGGGTTGCCGCCGAATCCGGCGGAAACCGCTACCCGGGAGATGAAATTGAGCGATAATACGGGCACTCATGAGCGAAACGACTACAGCAACAGCAGTTGAGCCCATCATTGAAGCGCGCAAATTGGAGAAGTTTTATCCGCAACCAGACGGAAACCGGATACAGGTAATTTCTCCGACGGATATTGCGATCTATCCCGGACAGATTATTGCATTGCTGGGTCCATCGGGATGCGGGAAATCGACGATGCTACGGATGCTGACGGGGCTTTCGCCAGCCTCGGGCGGCAGCGTTTATTGGCACGGGCAACCGGTGAAGGACGAGACGCCGAATGTGTCGATCGTATTCCAGAGTTTCGCGCTGTTCCCATGGCTGACGGTGATCGAAAACGTGGAAGCGCCGCTGGAGGCACGGGGGTTGGCGGAATTCGAGAGGCATAAGCGGGCGCTGCGGATTATTGACGCGGTGGGACTGGACGGATTTGAGTCCGCTTACCCGAAAGAACTTTCGGGCGGAATGAAGCAGCGCGTGGGAGTGGCGCGAGCTCTGGTGGTGGAGCCGGAAGTTCTGTTCATGGACGAACCATTTTCAGCGCTAGATGTGTTGACCGCGGAAACGCTCCGCGGGGAACTGCTGGAACTATGGCAGGGGAAAAAGATACCGACGCGGGCGATTTTTATTGTTACGCACAATATAGAAGAGGCGGTGATCCTGGCGGACCGGATTATTGTGCTGGGAAGAAATCCGGCGCATATTCACGCGGAATTTAACGTGGAACTGGCGCATCCGCGGGACCACAAAGACCCGCGCTTTGTGGAATTGGTGGATTTGATTTATCGCGCCTTGACGCGGCAGGACCACGTGGGGCCTACGGCAACAGGTTTGCCTGGAACGGAAGGCACGACTCGAAAGACGCAGATCATGTTGCCGCACACGCGACCCGGGGGACTAGCAGGGCTGTTGGAGATTCTGGTAGACCAGGGCGGGCGCGCGGATTTGCACGTGCTGGCGGATGAATTGAGCCTGGAAGTGGATGCGCTGTTGCCGAGCGTCGATACAGCGGTGTTGCTAGGGATGCTGAAGCTGGAAGAAGGAGATGCGATTATTACACCGGACGGAATGGCGTTTGCGCAAGGTGATATTCAGGGACGCAAAGCGATCTTCCGGAAGGCTGTGCTGACGCATGTTCCACTGTTTCGCCAGATGGAGCAGTCGTTGAAGGCGAAGGCGGACCGCACGCTGCCGGCGGAATTCTTCCAGGATCTGCTTGATGAACACTTCAGTGAAGACGAAGCGCGACGGCAACTAGAAACGGCGATCCAGTGGGGCCGCTATGCGGAAATTTTCGATTTCGATGCCGCGAGCGGGAAATTAACGCTAACAGAAACCTGAAGAACCCGTGCCCTCTCCTGTCCCGTTGTCCCAACAATCAGGACCGATACCACCGCCAGCGAATAGGCCGTTAGGGGCGCGTTGGGCATATGCATTTTTAATCGACATCGCGGTGTTTGCCGGGGTGTTCGCCGTGATTTTCGGGGTGTATTCGATCGGGCGATCGTGGCTTGGCCCGGTGAAAGTGGAAGCGGAGATTTCGCAGGATCCGCGGAGTTTATGGGCTTACGCGCTGTATTCGCTGGTGCGGATTCTGGTGGCGTATGGCATCAGCCTGGTGTTTGCGCTGGCCTATGGGTATGCGGCGGCGAAATCCAAGCGCGCAGAGATTGTGCTGATTCCGCTACTGGACATATTGCAGTCGATACCAGTGCTGAGTTTTCTGCCCGGAGTGATGCTAGCGATGGTGACTTTGTTTCCGAGCCGGCAACTCGGTGTAGAACTGGGCTCCATCATTCTGATTTTCACGGGCCAGGTGTGGAACATTGCGTTCAGCTTTTATTCGTCGCTGAAGACCATTCCGCGGGATTTGCGGGAAGCGGCGATTATCTACCGGTTTAGCCGGTGGCAGCGCTTCACGGAATTGGATCTGCCATTTTCCACTATCGGGCTGGTGTGGAATTCGATGATGTCCGTGGCCGGCGGATGGTTTTTCCTGATGGCGTGTGAGATGTTCGTTTTGGGAGACAAGGACTTCCGGCTGCCGGGGCTGGGATCTTTTCTGCAGACGGCGGCGAGCAATGGAAATACGAGAGCGATGCTGTGGGGCCTGGCGATGATGGTGGCGGTCATCGTGCTGATGGATCAATTGATCTGGAGACCGGTGATTGCGTGGGCGGACAAATTCAAGTTTGAGCAGGTGGAAAGCGGCGGCACCGCAGAGAATTCAATCTTGAATTTTATCCGCAAGGAATCCTTTATCATCCGCGGCTATCGGCGAGTGTTGCATCCAATCGTGGATTGGCTGACCCTGCAGTTTGCGAGTGGAGCGAAGCGCGCGGCCGCTACGTTTTCGTCGGCACAAGCGAAGCAGCCGAGGCGCTGGCTGGGCTGGCTGCTCGCGGCGGTCGGCGGCGCGTTTCTGCTTTACGAGATTTACCTGGCGTTGGGAGAGCTTGCTACGTTGAATCGCGAGGAGTATCTCTTGCTATTGCGTAGTGCGGCGCTGACATTTCTTCGCGTGAACCTGGCGCTGATCCTTGGGGCGCTGTGGACGATTCCGGTGGGCGTGGCGATCGGATTCAGCCCGCGGTTTGCGCGACTGATGCAGCCGCTGGTACAACTGGCGGCGTCGATTCCGGCAACGGCGTTGTTTCCGGTGCTACTGCTGGTGCTGATCCGGCTACGCGGTGGAGTGGAGATCGCGGCGATGGCGCTGATGTTGCTAGGGACGCAGTGGTACATCCTGTTCAACGTGATTGCCGGCGCGATGGCGATTCCCACGGATTTGAAGGAAGCGGCCAAGGTGTTCCGGTTCAGCAGGCTAGACCGCTGGCGGCGGCTGATCCTGCCGGGGATTTTTCCGTATCTCGTGACGGGAATGGTGACAGCATCCGGGGGCGCCTGGAACGCCAGCATCATCGCGGAATATTTTCATTTTCAGGGCAAGGTAGTGGAGGCGCCGGGACTGGGGAGCACCATCAGCCGGGCGAGCGACGCGGGGCATTTTAATGTGTTGTTGGCAGCGACGTTGATCATGGCGACCATCGTGGTGCTGATCAATCGAGTGATCTGGCGGCGGCTATATCGGCTGGCGTCGACGCGGTTCAAGTTGGAGGCATAGGCTTCGGGGTACGCTAGTGGGCGGGCTTGTCATTTTTGTAGATTATGCCTTCTTTCATTACGAAGAAAACGTGCTCGGTTTGGCGAATATTTTGGAGGGGGTCGCCGGGGACGGCGACGATGTCGGCAAATTTGTTTGGTTCGAGAGTGCCGACTTTGTCGGCGATGCCGAGAAGGTCGGCATCGGCGGAGGTGCCAGCTTTGAGGGCGGCTGCGGGTTTCATGCCCAGGTCGACCATCTGGTGAAATTCTTCGGCGTTGCGGCCATGTGGGTAGACAGCAGCGTCCGTGCCCAGGCCGATGTTGACACCCTTGGCGAGGGCGCGCTGGAAGGTGCTGTGCATGGAATTGATGGCTAAGTGAGCCTTGGCGGCGATGGCGGGCGGTATATAAATGTTGCGATCAAATTTCTCTTGAAGGCCTTGAGCAGCCATTAGAGTGGGAACGAAGTACGTGCCACGCTGTTTCATCATGTCCAGATCTTCGTCGTCCATGAAGCTGCCATGTTCGATGGAATCGATGCCCGCGCGAATGGCGCGCTTGGCGGCTTCGGCACCGTGGGCATGAGCGGCGGTTTTTCTGTGAAGGGCGTGGGCTTCATCAACGATGGCGTTTAACTCTTCCTGGGTGAGTTGGGGAGTGTCGACATCGTCGGTGGGAGAGAGCACACCACCCGACGCGCAAACCTTGATCATGTCGGCACCGTATTTGTGATCGAGGCGGACGGCGTAACGGGCTTGGTCGGGACCGTTAATCACGCCGTCGAGCGGACCGGCTTCGTGGCCGAAGATGCCTTGGCGGAAACCTGCCTGGAAATCGCAATGGCCGCCGGTGGAACCGAGGGCGTGAACGGTGACCAGCATGCGCGGGCCGGGGACGTCACCGTGGGCAATGGCGTTGCGAAGGCCGACGTCGAGGTAATCGGTGGAACCGACATCGCGGACGGTGGTGAAGCCGGCCATGAGAGTGACACGGGCGTTTACGCTGGCATCAAGGGCGCGCTCCGCGATGGTTTTTTGGAGGCTTTCCAGTTCTTCTTTATTGTAGTCGTCGGAATAAGGGAAGGTGAGATGGGTGTGGGCGTCGATGAAGCCCGGGAGAAGAGTTGCATCGCCCAAATCGATGACCTCGGCGCCGGCGAGGATGGCCGAATCTCGGCCGACCGCCACAATGCGGCCGCCGGTGACAACGACGAGGCCGGGAGTAACTAATGTGTCGTTCTTGCCATCGAACATGGCAGTCGCCTTCAGGACATAGGTTTTGTCGGGTGGCTTTTGGCCTTGTCCGTAACTTCGCGCCCCGAAAATTGCGGTGAACAGAAGAATCAAGAGGATTCGTGTACGCATGAAGCCCTTTCGATGGGAGTGCATGTGTGAGTCGATGGCAGACTGTATCGTGACGGGAAGAAAAGTCAAGGTGGAGGCTGGGACCTAACAGGAACTAAAGCAGAAAGAGTGAGCGGTGCTGATTGGGCGGAGAAACCTGTGGTGAGTTCTGTACCGGCGATACGAATTCGCAAGAGCAATGACGCGGCGGTGCGACCAGATGGGAATTATGTTTTGTACTGGATGATCGCCAGCCGACGGTTGCGCTATAACTTCGCGCTCGATCGAGCTTTGGAGCATTGCCGTTCCTTGGGCAAGCCGCTGGTAGTTTTTGAAGCGCTGCGCGTGGGGTATCCGTGGGCAAGCGACCGGCTGCATCGATTTGTTTTGGATGGAATGGCGGCGAATGCGCGATTTTGTGAGACGCGAGGAATTCGCTATTTGGCTTACGTCGAGCCGGCACCCGACGCGGGCAAGGGATTGCTTCGGGCACTGGCGGAAGACGCGTGCGTGGTGGCGACGGACGAATTTCCGTGTTTCTTTTTGTCCAAGATGGTGGCAAGCGCAGCAAAACAAGTGAAGGTATTGCTGGAAGAAGTCGACTCGAATGGTCTTTTGCCACTTCGAGCGGCAGAACAGGCGGCGCGGCGAGCCTTTGATTTTCGGCGATTTCTCCAGAAGGAATTGCCGAAGCATTTTGGGGAGTTCCCGCAAGCAGATCCACTTTTGAAAGTGAAGTTCGCGAAAGGGCCGATGCTTGCGGAGAAGAAGCTAGCGAAATGGCCGATGGCAGGGGCCACGGTGCTTGCGGGAAAGGGCGATGCACTCGCTTCCCTGCCAATCGATCACTCCGTGAAGCCGGTAGAGCTTCGGGGAGGGCAAGAAGCGGCACGTGCGCACCTGCAGGAGTTTTTCGAGAAGAGATTAAGGTTGTATGCGGAACACCGAAACGAGCCCGGCAGAGATGTGGCGAGCGGACTTTCGCCGTATTTGCACTTCGGCCATATTTCGGCACATGAAGTTTTTGCGGAGCTGGCGAAGCGTGAAAAGTGGAAGCCGGAAAAAGTGGCCGTAAGAGGAAATGGCAGCCGGGAGGGCTGGTGGAATATGGGTCCGGCGGCGGAGAGCTTTCTGGATGAACTGATTACGTGGCGGGAAGTTGGGTACAACTTCACATCGCACCGTGCGGATTACGATCAATACGAGTCCCTGCCGGAATGGGCACAGAAGACGCTCAAAGAACACAGCAAAGACGAACGGGAACACGTGTATAGCTTGGAAGAATTTGAAAGCGCGAAGACGCACGACGAATTGTGGAATGCCGCGCAGAGACAGCTTGTGATGGAAGGGAAGATCCACAATTATCTGCGGATGCTTTGGGGGAAAAAGATTCTGGAATGGTCGCGGACACCGGAAGAAGCGGCGAGAATCATGATTCAACTGAACAATAAGTATGCGGTGGACGGGCGGGATCCCAATTCGTACAGCGGCATATTCTGGGTGCTAGGCCGATATGACCGGCCGTGGGGTCCGGAGAGGCCGATCTTCGGGACGATTCGGTATATGAGTTCGGAGAACACAGCGAGAAAAGTGTCGGTGAAAGGTTACATCCAGAAGTACGGTGCGATGGCGTAGCAACAAGAGGTTTGGATACGCAAAATTGGTTCGACCCGGCGTTGGGGCTAGAATGTGAGGATATTCCGCGCCCGCGGATATGAGTGAAACCTTTCAATTTCGTAGCCGAATGCCTGCATCGTCAGAAGAAGTTTACCGCTTTCATGCGGAGGCGGATGCATTGGAACGTTTGACACCGCCATGGGAGAAGGCGCGCGTGGTTGGCCGGGCCGGCAGCATAGAGGAACCGGGATCGCAAACTACGTTACGCGTTTCGGTAGGGCCTTTTTCGCAGGATTGGATTGCGGAACACACCGCATGTGAACCCGGGAAAATGTTTCGCGATGTGATGGTGTCCGGGCCATTTCGTCTCTGGGAGCATACCCACGAATTCCAAGCCGAGAGCGCGAATTCAAGTTGGCTGGAAGACCGGGTGGAGTATGAATTTCCGCTGGGCTGGCTGGGAAAGCTGGTTGGAGGGGCGTACACGCGGAGACGGCTGCAGCGAATGTTCGAATGGCGACATAATACGACCAGAGAGATACTGAACGCGCGACGGCGCGGAGGCGGAAGCTGAAATGGCAGAGCGCGTGGATGAGACGATTCTCAATGCGTACCGGACGCAAAGAGGAGAAACGCTCGGCGAGCTGTCCAAGGAGCGGCCGGTGCTGCTGATCTTTCTGCGGCATTTTGGTTGAACGTTTTGCCGCGAGGCGGTCGCCGAGCTGGGGGATATTCGCAAGGAAATCGAAGCGAAGGGTACGCAGATCGCATTCGTTCATCTTTCCGTAGATGACGGGAAGGCTCAGAAATTCTTTTCGCCGCACGGACTGGCGGATGTGCCGCGAATCGCAGACCCCGAAGGGAAGCTCTACGGCGAGTTCGGTTTGACCCGAGCACACTGGCGGCAGTACGTGAACTACCAAAGCATCGTGCGGATGCTGATGGCGTGGCAGAGAGGCCATTGGGCGGGCTTGCCTGCGGGTGACGTGGAACGCATGCCGGGGGTATTCCTGTTGGTCGAAAGTGAAATTCGCAAAGCCTACCGGCATAAACGGGTGTCCGACCGGCCGGATTACATGGCTTTGGCGACCGTGGCGTGAATCTTTTCAACACATGGCGGACTTGCGCCGAATTGCTCGATTACCGCAGGATATGGGATTGAAGTGTAGAAGTTGAACGTGATGGATGATCGCGTGGGGAAGCTTTTCGAATGTCGAACAGTCCCGATGTTCTGATTGTGGGCGGCGGCCTTGCAGGTCTGTGCTGCGCGCGCGCTCTTCAGGAAAAGAACGTCAGCTTTCAGATTCTTGAGGCTTCGGACGGAATTGGCGGGCGGGTGCGGACAGATGAGGTGGACGGTTATCTGCTGGATCGCGGTTTTCAGGTGCTGCTAACCGCGTATCCGGAAGCGAAGCGAGTCCTGGATTATGAGCGCCTGAATTTGAGGGCGTTCGCGCCAGGGGCGATTTCCTGGTACGCGGGGCGCATGAATAAGTTGATCGATCCATGGCGTACTCCCGGAGCGTGGAAAGAGGCGTTGAAATCCGAGTTCGGGACATTTGGCGACAAGCTGCGGATTGCGGGATTGCGTAGGCGCTTGAGGAAGTGTTCGATTGAAGAGATTTTCGCGAGGCCAGATCGTTCGACGCAGGACGCGCTGGAGTCTGCACGGTTTTCGGAGCAGATGATTCATCGCTTTTTCCGGCCGTTTCTTGGAGGGATTCTCTTGGACGGTGAGCTCAAGTCCTCCAGCCGCATGTATGAATTCGTATTTAAGATGCTTTCGGAGGGGGATGTGGCCGTGCCGTCGCGGGGAATGGGATCCATCCCGGCGCAACTGGCAGAGAAGTTGCCTGCGGAGTCGGTGCGATTGAATGCGCAAGTGGAGGAACTGCGGGAAAACGAAGTAAAGTTGACGAGCGGAGAGACGCTCCGGGCGCCGGTGATTGTGGTCGCGACGGAAGGCCCTTCGGCAGCGCGTCTCGTCGGGATACCGGAGCCAGCATCGCGCAGCGTGACTTGTTTTTACTATGCGGCTGAGGAACCGCCGGTGAGGGAACCACTCTTGTTCCTGAATGGCGATGGCGCCGGGCCGGTCAACAATTTTGTAGTGATGTCACAAGTCGCGCCATCATACGCGCCGGCCGGGAAGCACCTGGTGTCGACGACCGTGCTGGGCACGCACAAGCTGACGGATGTACAGTTGAGTGGGTTCATCATTGCGCAGATGAAGAATTGGTTCGGCAAAGTGGCCAGCAGTTGGCAATTCTTGCGAGGCTACTACTTGACCCACGCCCAACCGCAGCAATTTCCCGGGGCATTGGAGCCACCGCAGCGTCCTGTGCAGGTCCGACCGGGAATTTATGTATGTGGCGACCATCGAGACAACGCGTCGATTCAGGGAGCGATGGTGAGCGGGCGGCGAGCGGCGGAAGCGGTGCTGGCTGATTTGGCCCAGTAGCTTTGTTCGTGAAAGGAGGCGCTCATCATGTGGAATCGCGCTTGTCCCCTTTGTTTTGTGAAAGTGCCCCGGAGTACGGTGCTGACGCGCGGAGAGGATTTGGTTTGCCCGTCGTGCCATACGCCGTTGGAGGTGTCGCGAGCCAGTCGAGTGCTGAGTGCGGCGACAGGGTTATTGGCCGGATATTTGTTGGCAGGGATTTTTCTGGAGATAAGTGAAACCGGGAGATGGATTTTGCCGACCGTCGGGGCGGTATTGGGATATGGTTTCGCTTCGGCGGTAGTACTTTTTTTTCTGTCGGATTTGGTGGTGCAGCCTAAGCCAGCGGTAGGTCATTTTCCACAATCCCACAAGTAACAGACCCTCGGTACTATTGACCTAGTGATGGACCCCTCGGAGACTCGCAGGGGTGGCAAGGTACTCGCAATTCTTGGGCCGCGCCGTTACCGTACGATATCGTGTGGGGGAGGTGCTGCTGTCTGCGACGGGAACGTTTTCGGCGGATTCCGGACGATCGATCTTCCTTGAGCAGCACGTCGAGCAGCGCGGAACGCGGAAGTATTTTCGTTGGGAAATTCCTTACCCGTATATTCATCGCATCGAACCGGAAGCTCAGGCGGCACGCGAAGGCGCGGTGGCTGATGACGCCACCGGAAGCCCTCCACCGAAAGCAGCGGCAGCCGCTGCGGGGGAAACTACCGGCGGTGGTGCTTCATTCTCCTCCTTCTCCAATGCTCCGACGCCCCTTGATTGAGACGGCCTAGGCGGCCATTCCTGCAAGAATCGGCTACACTTATCTTCGTTAAAGCATCAAACGAGCGAAGAATTTTGTGCGCGAGGAGGATGGCTGTGAGCACTGGCGGCGAACAGAGAAAAATAGGATTGATCGGTCTTGGACTGATGGGTCGGCCGATGGGAATGAATCTGCTGAAAGCAGGTTATTCGTTGACGGTATGGAATCGGACGCCGTCGCGCGCCGACGAACTAGTCGCCGCGGGGGCGACGCTGGCGAAAACGCCGAGGGAGGTGGGCGCAGCGTGCGATGTGCTGATAACTATGGTGAGCGATCCTCCGGCCTTGGAATCCGTGCTGTGGGGGCAGGACGGGCAGAAGGACGGTGCGCTGGACGGCTTGAAGACAGGAAGCATTTACATTGACTCGAGCACAGTATCGCCGGCGCTGGTGAAGAAGATTGCCACAGCTTGTCAGGGGAGGGGCATACGATTTCTGGACGCGCCGGTGACGGGAGGCGATTGGGGAGCGCGTGAAGGGAATCTGGTGTTCATGATCGGAGGAGACGCGGAGACGTTAAGGGAAGTGGAACCGATCTTGAAGGTGATGGGGAAGAAACTATTTCATCTGGGTCCGAACGGTGCGGGACAAACGATTAAGTTGGCAATGAATGCGATTCTGGCGCTGCAGGTGGGAGCAGTGGCAGAGGCGATCGGGTTGGTGACCAAGGCGGGGTTAGCAGGGGAACAGCTCTTGGAAGTGCTGCAGGCGAGCATGGCGCGGTCGGGGCTGATTGATCTGAAGGCGCCGCTGATGCTTAAGGGAGATTACAAGCCCAGCTTTCCGCTGCGGCTGATGCACAAAGACCTCGGATTGGCGCTGGATCTTGGCAATCAGTTAGGCGTGGCGCTGCCGACGACTGCGGCCGCGCGAGAGGTCTATAGCTACGTCAAAGGTGAAGCAAAAGAAGACCTCGATTACTCCGGGGTCATGCGATTTTGGAAGAAGTAAGCGCGGCTTACTTCAGCGGTTTCGCAGGGAAAAAGCCGATCGGGAGATCGCGGGAAGTGCGAAGTCCGGATTGCGCTTCCAGAACGGCCGGGATGGAATTCACCGCCACGGACGCAGTGGCGATGTCGCCGTGAGACCCACCGGGAATGATCAGGCTGATATTCGGATGACCTTGGAGTTCAACGGTGTCGGCGGGATCCTTCGCGCCGACGTACATTTGCAGCTCCATATAAATAAGCTCTTTCCCTTCGGACAGGCCGCGTGCGATCTGATGGACTCCGGCGGCCTGGCCGGGTTCTACGGTGAGGAACTCGGTTTGAACGCGGTCGGTGGCGACTTTGGGTTCAATGGATTCGGTGATTTCATCGAGGCGAAGTCCGAGGCTGTCCGCGACCATGGCTACGGATTCCGGCAGGCCGACGTGCTTGATGGTGCCTTCCTTCACTTTGTCGCGAAATTCTTCGACGGTGAGGCCGGCGCCGATTTTTTTCTGGAGTGGGAGGCGGCGTTTTGAGGCGTCGACGATGCGCAGCGCTTTCACGTGGTCGATGCGCTGAGATACACCGGCCAGAGTGATGACCAGTTTGTCCATGACAAACCCTGGATTCACTCCCGTTCCCACCAGAGCCACGCCAGATTCTTTCGCGGCTTTATCCAGCTTAGCGGCCAATTCGGGGTAAGTGCGGTAAGGATAGGAGAGCTCCTCGCAGGTGGAAACGACGCAGGAACCGACATCGAGGCAGGCGAGCAACTGGTCGATAACTTTGGGAAGCGAGGACGAAGTCGTGTGCATCACTATGTCGGCGGACTGATCCAAGACTCCCTTGGCGTCGCCGGAAACTTTAACTCCCCAAGGTCCATCGGAGGCGCCGACAACTTCAGCAAGATCTTTACCGATCTTGGCAGGGTCGGAATCGATGGCGCCGACGATGTCAACGGATTCCTTTTCCCTGAGCAACTTGACGATCGAAGCACCAATGGGCCCGATCCCGTACTGAATGGCACGAATTTTCTTTTTCACGGCGGTCTCCGATCCATTTCACTGTAGAGAGCACACAGCGCGGAATTTCGCTGGGAGCGAACTATCAAGCGTACTGGATTTCGGAAGGTCAGGCAATCGTCGGGGAGCTGGGGGTGGCAATTTGTTGCCGCGTGCAGCCAGGCAACGCATAATGGGGGCTGTCGCGGCCCAGGCCTGGGGGAGGAACTTTATGCGCGCCGAAAAACTGAGCGATGCCGATATTCAAAAAAGTCTGCAAACCGTCAAGGGATGGAGCCTTGTGAACGGGAAACTGCACAAAGAATTCGAATGCAAGGATTTTGTGACCGCATTTGGCAAGATGACGCAGGTGGCGCTGGTAGCGGAATGGATGAACCACCATCCCGAATGGTTCAACGTATGGAATAAAGTGAAGATCGACTTGAACACACACAGTGTCCAGGGGATCAGCAATCTAGATTTTCAGTTGGCCGAGAAGATTAATGAGATTTTTGGTAGCTAGACAAAGCTGCTGGACTAGATGATCGGTCCACATCAGGCGGAGAACGGCGCTCGCGGCTGGATTGTCATTCTATTGCGTTGGACCGGAGCGCTGGTGGTCCTGGGGATTCTCCTACATTTTTTACCACTGCAACTTTTAGGCGAGGCGATCCGGCGTGTTCGAATCACCCGGTTTGTAGCAATCCTTATTGGGTACTTATTGGCCCACATGGTGGGGATTGCGAAATGGCGGATGGTGGTGAATGCGGCGGGAGCGAAATTGGACTACGCGACCAGCGCGCAGTGCTATGCCGGAGGATTGTTCGCCACGCTCTTTCTCCCGTCGATAATTGGCGGGGATGTGGTACGGCTTGCGGTAGGACTTCGAAGGAGCCCGAATCCTGCGGCGGTGCTGGCGGGGAATGTGGTGGACCGTTTCTTGGATATGACCGCGCAAGCCGGCCTTGTGCTACTGGGAATAATTCTGTTGCCTGGCTCTCTGCCTGCCACACTTACGAGTCAAGCGCGGAGAGGTCTTTCCATTCTGGGACTGTTTCTGGCCGTAGTGATTGTGCTGAGTTTGGTACTATACCGACCGTTGTTGGGTGGCCGTTCCGTAAGTTTCCGACGGAAACTGGCGCGATTGCGGCATGCTTTGCGCACTGGATGGAAGAAACCGCAGATTTTGTTGCTTGGATGGATGTTGGGAACGGTGATCCAGTCAACCTTCCTGATATTGACCGCGTTGTTGGCTATTTCTTGTGGGTTGTTCCTGCCACTTCGGGTGTGGTTCTTCGCGTGGCCGTTGGCAAAAGTTGCGGCGCTGCTGCCACTAACGCAGGGGGGAATTGGGGTGAGGGAGGCGGCGCTGGTGGGATTGCTTTCCCCATTTGGAGCGCGCGCCCATCTTGTTCTTGCATCAGGCCTAGTCTGGGAAGGCGTGGTCATCGTGGGTGGCCTGATCGCGGGCTTAACTGCGTTTGTTCTGCGCCAGAACGAAACACTGCCCACAATTTCGTAAGATAAATCGATTAGTTGTGCGGAAAGCCCTTGGGGATTGTTGAAGATGTGACGGAGCTTCGCTCCCTGGAGCATCAAGTCTTGCAAGCGCAGAACTTTGAAACGATCGGGCAACTTGCGGGGGGCGTCGCGCACGATTTCAACAATGTGGTGGGGGCTATTCTCGGATGGGCAGAATTGGGTTATGAAGAAAGCCTGGCGTTTCCACGCATCGCGGAGCGGTTCGTGCGCATTCGCGAACAAGCCGACCGCGCGGCGAGCCTGACGCGGGAACTGCTGGCGTTTGCGCGTTGCCAGGAGTTGCAGCCGCGTCCTGTCGACATCAACACGATCATCCAAAGCCTGACGAGTTTTCTGGACAAAGTGATTGGGAGCGACATCGAGATGAAGGTGGCGCCGGGAAACCTGCAGCCGATTCAAGCAGATCCGGTGCAGATCGAACAGGTACTGATGAACCTGTGCTTGAACGCGCGGGATGCCATGCCGGAGGGCGGAAGGCTTGCGATTGAAACCGAGATGGAGCAAATTGACGAATCGTTTTGCCGCAACTACCCGTACGCCAGTGCAGGATGGTATGCGGTTCTGTCCGTGTGCGACACGGGAATTGGCATGACCCAAGAGATACGCGAGCGCATCTTCGAGCCTTTTTTCACGACGAAAGAAAAGGGTACGAGAACCGGTATGGGCCTAGCGACGGCGTATGGAATTGTGAAGCAGCACGGTGGATTCATTCATGTTTATAGTGAACCGTGGCAGGGGAGCCTTTTTCGGGTATATCTTCCGGCCATCGATGGGACCAATCCGGCGACCACCGAGAAGATCAGAAATGCGGATTTTTCAAAGTGCGCGAACCTTGACGGCACAGAGACCATTTTGCTGGCGGAGGACCATGATTCCGTCCGCGAAATGGCGCGGCAATGGCTGGTCAACCTGGGATACCGGGTACTGTCTGCGGCGAATGGGGAAGAGGCAACGCGACTGTGCGAACGCGAAGGTCCGGCACTGGCTATTCTGGATGTGGTCATGCCGCGAATGGGCGGAGCGGCTACGGTGACACACCTGCGGGAACGTTTTTCGACCTTGCCTATCCTTTTCACGAGCGGATATTCGGAAACCACGAGTGTCGCAGCATCGCTGTTACCCAACTCGTACTATCTGCAAAAGCCGTATAGTCCGACAGCACTTGGCCGGGTGATCCGCAAGATCCTCGATCCCTTACGGAGCGCCCTTTCGTGAAGGGCGGGACCGGCTGATTGCGCGGCAGATGTTACGGTTAGATGAAAGTAATTGTGATTGACAGGACCATAGCGGGGTGTTAGAAAACGAGAAACGCAAGTCTCATCGGTGCGTCTCTGAATACGGCAGCGCAATGCAACCGGCGGAAGAGGCTGAAGGTTCGTCTACATAGGTGAACCTTAGACCGCGGGATACTTGCAAAAGCAACACCCCACCCCACCCCGGGAGGCGGAAACCACGTGTTTTCGCCTCCTTTTTTCTATAATTGGGCTGACGCCCTTCGATGCTAACCAATTGAAATTAAAAGGGATCACTATCTTTACGCGGAGTGCGTTTGGAAGGGGCTCTTCCCGACTGGGAGAAGGAATAGTATGGCGTGGGATTTGGCGGGTCCGGCGGCGCGAGGTAAGCTCTAGAACACCATGGGCGCGCAGATACCCCTGCTAGAAATGAAGAATGTCTCCGTGGCTCGCGGAGAGAACCGGGCTCTTGACGGAGTGTCTCTGCGAGTGGATGTGGGTGAACACGTGTGCATCCTGGGGCCAAATGGCTGCGGGAAGTCCACATTGATCCGAACCATCTCACGCGAGAATTACCCCTTGGCCCGGGAAGGCAGTTCGATGAGCATTTTGGGCCAGAGCCTGTGGAACGTGTCGGAACTGAGAAATCTGCTGGGAATTGTGTCTCCCGACTTGCTGGCCGCTTGCACGAGCGACGCCACGGGGATGGACGTAGTTTTGTCTGGATTCTTCAGCAGTACACGGATATTTCCGCATCACGCACCTCAGGCGGAACAAGTGCGCCGGGCGGAGGTGGCATTAGGACGCCTGGGTATTGCGCATCTGGCCAAGAGGCCGGTGGCGGAGATGTCATCCGGCGAAGCGAAACGGACGATGATCGCGCGGGCGCTGGTGCATGAGCCAAAGACACTGCTGTTCGACGAACCGAGCAATGCATTGGACATCGCGGGGCAAGTTGGGCTGCGCGACACGATGAGAGAGTTGGCGCGAAGCGGACTCGGAATTCTGCTGGTGACCCACCACGTGTCCGAGATCATTCCCGAGATCGAGCGCGTAGTGTTGTTGCAGCGAGGAAAAGTGCTAGCCGACGGACCAAAGGACAAGGTTCTCACGAGCCAGAAACTAAGTGAGTTGTTCGCGGTTCCCGTGAGGCTAGTTCGGGAAGACGGCTATTTTCACCTGCACGCGTAGACAGACGTTGCTACTTGCCCGCGATGTTTTCGGCAATGGGCGCAGCGATCGGCACTTTGAACATCTCGTGCTGGTAGGCCTTCACCATCAAAAGAATCCACAGCACCAAACCTAGAAGGCCAACAACCAAGCCGATCATACCCAGAACACCCCAGCCAACCACACCGCCGCCCATCATGCCAGCCATGAACCCTAGGCCAAGCCGAAGGATGAAGAGGCCACCGAAAACGACGATAGACTGAGCCGCATGGAATTTGACGAACGGGCGTTTGTCAATCAACAAAAAAATGATACCCGTTATAAAGCCCAGGACGTAACAAAGCAGACCAGCTACATTTTCCTGCAGGCCTTCGGTTGGAGAAGCTGCGGGAGCCGCAGCGGGAGTGACGGCCGCTGATTGATTGGCGCCACACTTTGGACAAAAGGTTGCCGTACCAATTTCCTGACCACACGATTTGCAAAATGCCATGAATGTCCCTCCCAGGAGCACACAACTGCGAGGGAGGGTAGCAGAGCAACCGAAGAGGCGCAATGAGATTTCAAGCCTAAAGAGTTGGAGGACCAGCGACCTATTATTGCGAATGCTTGTTGGAGAATCGAACAACAGACTGACTAACGGGCGAGCGGATAGTTTTCGGCAGCGGCCGCCGCAGTCGGATAAAGCTCAAGAACCTTGTGAAGTTGGGTGAGCTTGATGCTGGCCTCGATCATGCCGGAGCAGCCGGCCAGGCGAAGATAACCCCCGGAACTCTTGAGGCGAGAGAAACACCGAACAATGGAGCCAATGGCGGCGCTGTCGATGTGGGTGACGTCCGAGAGATCAAAAATGAGAAAGTTTTCTTTCGCGCTGATGAGCGTTTCCGTTTCCTGCTCGACGCGGCGGCAGTCCGGACCGGAGTGGATGCTGCCTTTCATCTGAAGAACGGTGACACCCTGTTTGGGAGTGGTTTTGGCTAGGTGAAGAATCACGAAATTAGACTCCCTTCAAAATGGCAGATCGAAAACAGAGAATGAATCATGAAGACTGCGACTGTTCGTCCCCTTCGTAGGGAAACTGGCGGATCAGGCGAGTGCAATCGCCCAAGGCGTTGAACAAGGTATTGCCCCAACCACAGGGAATAAAGGAAGCGGATTTCTGGTTTACGGCTTTATCAGCTTCGGCAAAAAAACGCAGGCGCTGGCCCGGCGGGGGAGCGGCGAATTCTTTTACCGTGATACGGAAGATGACATCGCCGCTTTGCTGTTGTTTGACGACCGAAAAATAGTGAAGCTGGGCAAGCTGCTCGGCGGGGTTCTCCTGAATGTACATCCAATCCGTCATCCGCGTGCTCCTGGCGTGATCAGCCTGAACTGGTTGGAATGAAGCAAAGTAGAGGCATGGTAGGCCACGCGCGACGGTATGTCAACGTAGGGCATGAAGGCGGAATCGTCAGTGATCATGGGTTTGGGGTGGTGGAAAAAGCGAGTGTGATAAGGGTTTTTTGCTCCAGTTCATGAGCTTTGGCCGAGCCGGTGGCAGGGCTGGCGCTGGCGGAACGCTTGACGGTTCGTACACGAAGATTTTTGGCTTGAGCGATGCGCTCGAGGCGCGGAAGGACGTAGAAGAGAGCTCCCATGTTGGCGGGCTCTTCCTGGACCCAGACAATTTCGCGGGCATTGGGATGGGCTGCGATGGCGGCGGCGATTTCGTCCTTCGGCAGCGGATAAAGTTGATCCAAGAAAAATACGGCGGCGGTGGTGTCGTTGCGACGGCGGCGTTCGGCGCGAAGTTCGTGACCGACTTTGCCGCTGGCAATGAGGATGCTTTGCGCGTCGGTGACTTCGCGGTCCGGAACGAGGGTGAGAAATCGCGGCCGCTCAAATTCTTCGATAGGAGAACTGGCGTCGGGATGGCGGAGCATGCTCTTCGGCGTAAAGACGATGAGGGGCTTGCGCCAAAGGCGACGAGCCTGACGACGCAAGAGATGAAAATACTGCGCTGCGGAAGAGGGCTGGCAGATGTTCATGTTGCCTTCGGCAGCGAGCTGCATAAAGCGTTCAATGCGCGCGCTGGAATGCTCGGGTCCCTGGCCTTCGTAGCCGTGAGGCAGGAGCAGGACGAGGCCGGTGGGAAGACCCCACTTGTCTTCACTGGCGCTGATGAACTGATCGATGATGACTTGCGCGCCGTTCACGAAATCGCCGAACTGGGCCTCCCAAAGGATGAGGCCTTCGGGATAGTCGCGCGAGAAACCGTATTCGAAGCCGAGGCAGGCTGCTTCCGAAAGGGAAGAATTGTAGATTTCACAGAAAGCCTGGTCGGGCGAAAGATGCGCGAGAGGGAGGTAATCCTGCTCGGTTTTGGTGTCGATCAATACGGCATGGCGTTGGTTGAAGGTGCCACGCTGGCTGTCCTGACCGGTGAGGCGGACGGGATTGCCTTCGAGGACAAGGGAACCGTAGGCGAGGAGTTCTGCAAAACCGTAATCGAAGGGGCGCTTGCCCTGGCCCATTTCTGAGCGCTGCTCGAGCAATTTGGCGATTTTGGGATGGACGTGAAAGCCCGCGGGAGTGCGGACGAGGCCAGCCGTAATTTCAGCAATCTTCTCGCGGGAGAGGCCGGTGTCAACTTCGAAGGCGGGATTATATTTGCCGTAGTTGTAGGGAGACCAGTAGTCCGGCAGCTTGCGGAGCGTGGGAATTTTTGTGAGCTTCGCGGCTTTGCGCTGGGCTTCTTCGTATTCCTTTTTGACGGCTTCGGCGATGGGAGCAGCGTCGATGCCGGTGTGCTCGGCATAAATCTTCCAGAGCTGCGGATGACTCTTGATGCGTTCGTAGAGGCGAGGCTGGGTGATGGTGGGATCATCCACTTCGCTGTGCCCGTGACGTCGGTAGCCAATGAGGTCAATGACCACATCAGAACTAAATTGCGCGCGATAATCCGCAGCGAGACGGCCCACGCGCACCACGGCATCGGGATCCTCGGCATTGACGTGGAAGATGGGAACGCTTTGGCGGCGGGCGATGCTGGAGGCGTAGCGGGAAGAGTGTTCCTGGACGGGCTCGGTGGTGAAGCCGATCAGGTTGTTGACGATGATGTGGATGGAACCACCGACAGAGTAAGCCGCAAGGTCAGCGAGGTTGAGCGTTTCCGCCCAAATGCCTTGGCCGGCGAAGGCGGCGTCGCCGTGCATGACGATGCCCCAAACCTTGTTGAGAATTTTTTGCGAGCGATCGATCTGAGGCCCGTGGACGCCGTGGCGGGTCTGCTTGGCGCGGGCACGACCCATAGCCACAGGATCGACGGCTTCCAGGTGGCTGGGATTCGAGACCAGGTGAATGTTGAGCTTCTTGCCGTCGGAAGTGGTGTACGCGCCGGTTGCGCCAACGTGATATTTCACGTCACCTGCGCCGAGGACGCTGCGCGGGTCAACGTCTTCAAAACCCGCGACCACCTCGTGAACGGGTTTGCAGGCAATGTGCGCCATAACATTGAGACGGCCGCGATGGCTCATGGCCATGATGGAATCGACACCACCCAAATCGCCAGCGGAATCAAGGACGGAATCGAGCAGTGGGATTAGAGAGGTGTTGCCCTCGAGAGAGAAGCGCTTGCTCCCGAGGTAACGGCTTTGCAGGATTTGTTCGAAGAGATCGGCGCGAACCAGGCGCTCGAGGATTTTGGCCTGGTTGACTTCGAGTTCGGGACCTTCCATGCGCTCGGCGATCCAATTGCGGCGGTCAAGTTCAGGGATATGAAGGAATTCCACGCCGATGGTGCCGCAGTAATAGCGGCGGGCTTCCTCGGCATACTCACCGGAAAGGCCATCGAGATCGGGACACTTGAGCGGGGTGAAGAAGCCAAGGGGGTCGAGAGTGGCTTCGTAGAAGCCCCAGCGACGGAAAAGATAGAAGATGCGTTCGCGTTCGGAATGCCCGACGCCGTTGGACGAAGGGGATTTCTTGGCGGTCCTGGCGGACTTTTCGGGAGCGAGTGTCACACGGTTAGCCATGGTTGTGACCTACTATTTTGCCACAAACGGAACCGGGACGCCGGGAGGGCGGTTCTGGCTTGGATTTTAGTCTCGGGGTCCGGTAGCTCGTTCCAACGTGTGCTCGCTATAACGTTATTTTGATTGTGGCGTTGATGATGGAACCAGAGATTGGAGGCGTTCCTTATTGAGTTTGAGGATGATGCCAGCGTTGCGGTCGGCTACTTCGCTCACTTTGAACTCGGCTGCGGAACCTAGTACTTGGGCCACTTCGGAAGGAGAGAGCTTGTAGTCGTCAGTGAGCCAGTCGGCCATGTTGGAAGTGGCGTCTCGGAAAGCATCGTCGAGGGAACCATCGAGTCCCATAGCCATGATGTGCGTGGCCGATTCTACTCTTGGACCCGGGATGTGCTTTCCGGGAATGACATCGACGGTGAATTCCACATCCATGGAGGTTTCGAGGGCATTGCCAGTGAGTTCGCCATCGCCCTGGGCCGCATGTCCATCGCCGACATAGAGAAGAGCGCCGGGAACTCTGACCGGAAGATAAATGGTTGCGCCTTCGATGATCTCATTGAAATCCATGTTTCCGCCCCAAGAGCCGGAGTCGCCGGTACTTGGCGGGGCGCTGGCCAGACCAGGGGCGACTGCGATGCAGCCGAGCATAGGTTTTAGCGGGACTGAATAGTGCGCGAGATGCTCGGCGGGTTTATCAGGGCTGGCGACGCCGTGCTCTGTGTCTAAATGCCAGCGCACGTTTTTGCCGCCATCTTTCATTTTGACGGCGAGGTCGCTGTCGAGGCCACGGCCGACGACGGCATCGTCACTCATAGCCCAATCGCGGTTCAGGCGCAGGCGAGTGAGGTGAATGACGAGTGTATCTCCGGGCTGCGCGGATTCCACGAAAAAAGGACCGGTTTCGGGATTGCCACCGAGAACGCGTGGGACCCCTCTTTCGTCGGTGCCACCCGCATCGACGGTGGTGGTGTGAACTGTGTCGCCCGGAGAGATGGTGAGGACAGGCTTGTTCATTGCGGAGAACTGGCGATAAAAAACAGTTGGCATAAATTCATGCGTTTTCGGGGTGGATGGGTGATGCGCCGTTGCTAATTTTGCGGTGAAAGGGACCTTGATGGGATGAGTGGGATTTGTGCCATCGACCCAAATTACTGTGCCGGACATGGAGTCACCTTGAAAAGTGGCGGTGGTGTCTTCGGAGCCGCCCTGGTCATCTTTGGCGAGGAAATGGAGGGAATTGCCGGTGACGGTGCCCTCGAGTTTGTCGCCTTCAAAGTTGCCGGTGAGTTTGTCTGCTTGGTGAGTGAGTTCCAGGGTGACGTTGAGAGGAGTGCCCAAGTAATCGGCGGTGCCGATCCAGCGGCCGGAGAGAGGGCCTCCGACTTGCGCCTGCGCTATTTGAGCGTCCTGTGATCGCGTGCTTGGGGTCGCGAGAAATCCCGCTAAAAGAAGGGGCAGAAGAATTGAGTGACGCATGGCGCCTCCTGAGTTCGTTGTGGAATGAACGAGATAAGGTACGCAAAGTCAGGCAGCTTAGTTCATTGCGGGGCGAGAGAGAATGCTGAAGATGAGAGGGATCGGACGAGAGATTGAAGGCGGATAGCGATTTCGGCTGCGGAGGTGCGCCATTCAGCGGGCAGGGAAGCACGCCGGGTGCCGCGTAAGAACCTTTCGCTGCATCAGATTAGGGGATGACGGGGAAGGCCAGTAAAATCGAAGGGTTCCGGGAAGGGTTGGTCTCGGGTACACTAGAGATTCCGGGGGCTGGGTTCCCGCATCTAAGGTTTGAAAGCGATTGACTGATTAGGGGAAGGAATGCCTGTACCTGTGTCGCAAGCGTGGACGGTAGCAAGTTACGTCCTGAAACAGAAAATGAAGGGGCGGAAACAGTATCCGCTGGTGCTGATGCTGGAGCCGCTGTATCGCTGCAATCTGGCGTGTGCGGGCTGCGGGAAGATCCAATATCCGGCGCACGTACTGAAGCGTGAGTTGTCGCCGGAAGAATGCTTCAAGGCCGTGGACGAATGCGGGACGCCGATGGTAGCGATTCCGGGTGGCGAACCGTTGATGCACTCGCAAATCGAGAAGATAGTCGAAGGCCTGGTGGCGCGAAAGAAGTACATCTATCTTTGTACCAACGCGTTGCTGCTGAAAGAAAAGCTGCACCTTTTTACTCCCAGTAAATACCTGAGTTTTTCCGTCCACGTAGATGGACAGAAGGAACATCACGATTTCTCGGTTTGCCGCGAGGGCGGATACGAATTAGCGGTGGAAGGAATTAAGGAAGCGCTGAAACGCGGATTCCGCGTAACCACGAATACGACGCTGTTTGATGGAGCAGACCCGAAGAGCGTGCGAGGATTCTTCGACGAAATGATGGAACTGGGCGTGGAAGGAATGATGTTGTCGCCCGGTTACTCCTATGACAAAGCGCCAGATCAAAAGCATTTCCTGGGGCGGGCGAGGACGCGGCGATTGTTCCGCGCAATATTGGCGAACCGCAAGCCGACGTGGCAATTCAACCAATCAATGCTGTTTTTGGAATTTCTCATGGGCAGACGCGATTTAAAGTGCACGCCGTGGGGAATGCCGACGTATTCGATTTTTGGTTGGCAGAAACCGTGTTATTTGCTGCAGGACGGCTATGCGGAAACCTTCAGCGAGCTGATGGAGACAACGGACTGGGCGAATTACGGAACCGAGTCCGGCAATGCGAAGTGCGCGAATTGCATGGTGCATAGCGGGTATGAGGCTTCCGGCGTGGATTACACGTTCAGTTCGCTGAAGGGATTGTTCGCCACGGCCAAGGCAACGCTGTTCACGCGCAACGCGGATGAAGGGGCGCTGGAGTTGCTGAACGAGCCAGTCACGCCGGTGCACTCGTATAATCCGTTGGTGAAAATCGAAAACAAGACCAACAAGCTCGAGGAGACGCGGGCGTGACCGGACCGCGCCATGCGGACCGCCCGGAGCATGTGTTGCATCCCGATGAATTGGAAGTGGCGCCGGGTACGCAGCATGAGACCCTGCAAGGCTGGATACCGGAGCTGGCCACGGAGGAAGAGTTGCGCGAAGCGCTGGAAAAGGCGTTTGATTACCGCGGAGATGTGGAGGTAACGCGCAAGGACGGTACCAAGGTCGAGGGTTATATCTTCGATCGAATGATGGGGAAGACGCTGTCCGAGTCGTTTGTGCGGCTTTTGCCGAAAGATTCCAATCAGCGAGTCAAAATCACGTATGCCGATATCGCGGCTTTGGCTTTTACGGGGCGGGACACTGCCGCTGGGAAGAGCTGGGAAGCCTGGGTCAAGAAGTATTGGGATAAGAAGGAAAAGGGCGGGGAAAATCTGAGTTTGCAGCCAGAATCGCTGGAGGAGTAAGGCGGCGGCTGCGTGTGTAGAAAATACCTCAAGACGAAACAAGATAAATAAAATCAAGCGGATACAAGAAACGGTACCTTTGTGACCATTCCACACAGGTGTGGACAATAAGCCCTTATCTGTGATAGTGTTAGGTATAGCGTTTGTTGCTCTTGTACTACCTTTTGACTCGTTCAGGGGGCTGTGAGGACAAACTCGCAGCCCTTTTTTGTCGGGGCTAGAGGCAATCCCAAGCCCGGGAGACTGGGCAGCGGGTCCAAGAGAGGCAATGCAATTCAATTTCGAGGTTCAGCAGTGAAGGAACAAGGAACAGTGAAGTGGTTCAATGCTTCGAAGGGTTACGGGTTCATCCAACGCCAGACCGGAGAAGATGTATTTGTGCATTTCTCCGCCATTCAGATGGACGGTTACAAGTCGCTGAATGAAGGCCAGGCGGTGGAGTTCGAGGTCAAGAAGGGCCCGAAGGGCCTTCAGGCAGAGAACGTCACAAGCCTCTAGCCTGTGAAATCGGGGGGTCCCCGAGGGGTCGGGGACCTCTCAAGTCAGGAAGAAAGCAAGAAAAACGAGACAAGTCGCGAACGTTCCCAAGGAGGCAGTTGTGCAAGTAATGCAGGAAGGGCAGACCATAAAGCATGATTTATTCGGCCTCGGCATCGTGACGGCATCCGATCCCGAGCGTACCGCTGTTGATTTCGATGACCATGGGCCGAAATTGTTCGTTACGAGCATTTTGTCCGCAGAGCTGATCGGCGAAGCGCCCGCAACCCCGCCCAAGACGAAGCGCCGCCGGAAAGCGTCGACAGCAGCAAAAGCCGCGAAGAAAGCCGCCGCAGCCGCCGCGAAGTAAGAATCACTCCGGATTGAAGCCGTAAAACCCCTCAAGACGCGCCAGAAATGGCGCAGGGGTGTGTCTAAGGACCTCCACGTACATTCTGGTTGTCCAACCACTAGTAGCGGTTTCGCGTCCGAGGGCGAGGTCCACTCTTCTGAACTGAGAGTCGATAAACAACCGGACTAACGGATCGCGGATTCCGCCTGGTCGAAGGCGTGGTAGGACGAGCGGACGAGCGGGCCGGACTCGACGTGCTTGAAGCCCATCGCTTGGCCGAGGCGTTTGTATTCGGCGAATTCATCGGGATGAACGAAACGGATTACGGGGAGATGATCGCGCGTGGGCTGTAGATACTGACCGAGTGTCAGAATATCCGTGCCTTGGGAGGCGAGATCCAGCATGGTAGCGAGGACTTCGCCCTTTTCTTCACCCAGGCCGAGCATCATCCCAGTTTTCGTGGGCACATCCGGATGGGTCTGCTTGGCGCGACGGAGCAATTCGAGGGAACGCTCGTAGAGAGCGCCCTTGCGCACCTGCCGATACAAACGGGGAACTGTCTCTGTGTTGTGGTTGAGGATATCCGGCTTGACCGCGAGTACGGTGTCGAGGGCCTGCCAGTCGCCACGAAAATCGGGGATGAGAACTTCAACCTTGCAATCCGGGAGACGCCGACGAATTTCCTGAATGGTGCGAGCGAAGATGCGTGCGCCGCCGTCGGGCTGATCATCGCGATTGACGCTGGTTACCACTGCATAACGCAAGGCCATACGGGCTGCCGCTTCGGCGACTCGCAGGGGTTCTTCTTCGTCAGGTGGGCCAACCGGCTTTCCGGAAGGCACGGCGCAGAAACCGCAGGCTCGGGTGCAAATGTCGCCGAGAATCATGAAGGTAGCAGTGCCGTGTTCCCAGCATTCACCCATGTTCGGACAGCGGGCGGATTCGCAGACAGTATGCAGATCGAGAGTGCGCATGATGCGCTTGAGATTCTGATAGCGCTCGCCGCCGAAGAATTTAACCCTGAGCCAATCCGGACGCGGGTGCGCGTCGGGCGTGGGTATGGGAGGAATCACGCCATTGGAGACGATATTGAAAGGCGAAGCCATAAATTATATGAGCAGCGCTAGAAAATATAGTTTACGCAGAAATGTGCGGCGCGACAAACAGAGAACCGCAGGTTATGAACTAAAGCGGTTGGCGAGAGGAGCGAACGAAATCGCGCAGTACCGTAACGTTTGGGCCATAAGCGCCAATGCGGCCTGCATCGACCGGTAGGCCCAGGCTCTCAGCGAGATCCAAATCCACGCCAGCGTCATCCAACTCCGAAAGGCTAAACCCAGCGGCAGGCTGCACGCGGTTCATCCCCGAGGGATAAACGGGACGCGGGGGCCGATGACGCTGCCAAGGTCGGCGCGCGAGCTCATAAAATTGTCTCCAATCGCGTTTGTGCCAAGTGTGCATCGCTCTTTATCTTCGTCCTTGTTAGATGCGGTTACAGGCTGTGAAGATTCGCAACGCCCGCGTACCGCACCGCTCTCAATCCGTCGCACCTCGAGTCAGGTACGAACTGTACTTCTTATAGACTCCAGGCTGGAGCGAGCGAAGGAAATTCTTCGCCTGGTGTATCAAACACGTCAACTGATGAGATGTTTCGGGCACAGCCTGTGTTTCGAGCAAGGTGCCGAAACGCGGAGCCTGGGCGGGAAGGCCGCTCTAAGGAAAGACTCCGTCACTGCGATTCGGCGGGATAGTACATGCAAGGCGGGAGGATAACCAGCAAAATCTCAGTGGGCTGTGAAAATCATAAGCGACCGGAGGGCGAGAGAGAAAAAACGAGCACACCCAACGCAGACCTGAGTTCAGAGGGCTAAAACTTGTGCTTCGGGCTCACGCGCAATAGCCCGAAGCACAGAAAGTGTGAGAAAGAGGTTAAAGGCGCGTTACCAGCGGTTGCCGCGATCTCCGCGGTCTCCGCGATCCCCACCGCGTCCGCCACCACCGCCGCGTCCGCCACGATCCCCGCCGCGTCCGCCGCCATATCCCCCGCCACCGCCGCCACGGCCACCGCCGCCACCCGAGCGTTCTGTTTGCGGGCGCGCTTCGTTGACAACAAGGTTCCGGCCGCCAAAGTTCTGACCGTTCAGACTGGTGACCGCGCGATCTGCTTCTTCATCATTGGCGATCTCGATGAAGGCGAAACCGCGTGATTGACCTGTGAAACGGTCGCGAATGAGGCTGATGGCTGAGGGGCTGATTCCCAACTGTCCAAACCACTCTTGCAATTGTTCTTCGGATGCATTGAACGGGAGATTACCGACGTAAAGCTTCTTCACCTGCGAACTCCTTCTGCCCGGAACCTAAAAAAACGAGTTGCGGAGCGCACCGAGGGAACCTTGTCCCCAGCGGGCAAACCGGAGGGAGTGCCGAGCTGGGCAGGATGACTCAGTGGTCCCGTGAATGGTCTCGAAAAACGGCAGGATTTGCAACCAATATTGTGGACCAAAGAGGTCCGGTAAGGTACCGGTCCCCGGTCCGGGGGCGGCAGGCCAAGAATGTGAACGAAAAGGTACAGTGTTTGGAACCTCGAAGTAGGCGTTTCCCCTTAGGAGAACGAATCAGGTACGGTAACTGGCATTGATGCGCACATATTCCGCAGTGAAATCGCAGGTCCAATAGCGGGCGGAGGCCCTGCCGGCGTGCAGGTTCAGGACAACATGGACGTTTTTTTCGAGGAGGCGATTGCTGGCGGCGCGCTCGTTGAACTCTAGCGGCTGGCCACGCCGGAGGACGGGTATGCCCGCCATGTGGATGTCCACGCGATGGGGGTCAAATTTCACCCCCGCGCGTCCAGCAGCGGCGAAGACGCGGCCCCAATTGGGATCGCCACCGGCGAAGGCGGTTTTGACAAGAGGTGAAGTGGCTATGGTCTGACCGATACGGCGAGCCGCAGTTTCGCTCTTGGCGCCCCGCACTTCGATTTCAATCACACGTTGAGCGCCTTCGCCATCGGCGACGATTTGCAAGGCGAGCGAATGGCAGACCTCCTCGAGAGCTCGCGCAAATGCGCGATGAGCGGCAGAACCGGATTTAATCGCGGGCGCACCAGCGGCACCATTGGCCAAAACGAGCAGGGTGTCGTTGGTGGACGTGTCGCCGTCGATGCTGATGGCGTTGAAGGTTCGAGTGATTACGTCGCGCAGCGTTTTTTGGAGGAGCGACGGAGAAATACTGGCGTCGGTGGCGACGAAGGCGAGAGTGGTGGCCATGTTGGGATGGATCAT
>Ga0074046_10000843_pt1 | contig 28286 bp, 25 predicted proteins | sample BogForMeECP23OM3_FD_94441 | JGI IMG/M metagenome (GOLD analysis project Ga0074046, IMG submission 94441) | Bog forest soil microbial communities from Calvert Island, British Columbia, Canada - Bog Forest MetaG ECP23OM3 | ecosystem: Environmental > Terrestrial > Soil > Wetlands ... | reverse complement strand
GTTGCTCGCAGCACGCCGGAGCCGCCGAGGCCAGCGTGAGGTCAGCATTGAACTTGATCGATACGCCGTAAGAGCTGATGCCGGCGGTGTCGGGCGTGACGAGGATCTCCGCCGTGAGCGGAGTGCCCGCCGCGACCGTGGCGGAGGAAGTGCCGGTTTCCTGCCAGACGACCTGGACGATCGCGGTGGCAGAGGCAGTCGACGCGATCGCTAACAGAGCGATCGCAGCCAGCCCGCTGACGAGCCGGCTCTCGACTACGCTCGAGAGCCTGCCGAAGAATCCGCTCGGAAATCCGGGACCGAATCGTTGCATGCTCCTTCCTCCGCCGCTTTTGAGGCCTTGCTCCGTTTCCGGAGACCTTTGGGACATGGTCCACCGCTCACAGTTCCCTTGACCGGGCTTCCTGCCGCCATCGCGTCTGCGCACGGAGGGGACCGCTGTAGGCTATGTGGCGGAATTCGATCAATAGTGGCAATAAAAGTGCGTCGCACCGGCCGGGACCCACACTCAAGGGGGTCAACGGCAGGACGTGGCGGATCGGGTGCGCGTGGGGTGTGCGTAACTCCCAGTGCCTCCCCGGATCGGCTCTTCCCCCGAGAGGAGATCGGCCCACTCGGCCGGCCGGCTCCCGCGCACGCTCATGCTGCTGCTTCTCGCCTGCGTCGAGGCCACCGGCTGCGTCACGTTCGCGCCGCCGCTCCAGACGGTCGCCAGCGCCGACGTGTCGACCGCAGTGCAGCTCACCACCAATCCCGAAGACGAGGATCCTGCCCTACTCCGCTCCGCCGACGGCTTCTTGCACGTGATCAAGTGGAGGTGCCTTTTGGCGCTGTCCGGTTTTCCCCTCGACAGGAGGACGCTCTCGTAGTAGCGCTCGAGTGCTTGGCTCAGCGCGATGAGCTCGCTCCTCCTGTGGACGGCCTCGTCCCAAAACTCCCGCCGCCACTTCGCCTATATGTGTAAATTGGGCTTCGCTTTTTCGGCGGGTGCCTGAGAGGGCGTGTACTGCCCACCCTGGACTTCGAACTCGATCGCCCTGTGCGGCGAAATGTCCCGCTGATTCACCGGGATTTTACCCACGAGCGCCGGCTCTGGGACGTTGGCCTTCTCGCTCTGCAGCACAGGGAGATTCCCTTGGGTCGAAAACACCCCTTCACCTCTGCTAAGGCGCAGGCGATGTTGGGTCGGAAAGCGCGTCCAGCGGCAACAACGATCGTCGATTGCGCCCGAAGCCTCATTGCGACCGGCGCCGTCTGACCAGCGTCATCGGTCCACGAAGTTGCGCCACCACCGACCAAATCGAAAGGGTTATGAAGATGTCCGACCGCACACTCGAGTTCGAGGAAGGGAAGCCCGATCGTGAAGGCGGTCGCACGCGGTTGGCACTCGTCACCGGCGCATCCTCCGGCATCGGTCGGGCCTTTGCCCGACGGCTCGGCGCCGATGGGTACAACCTCGTGGTCGTGGGCCGTCGCCGCGATCGGCTCGAAGAGCTCGTCGCCGCGCTCCCAAACGTCAAGGTTCGTCCCCTAGTCGCCGACCTCGGCACCGATGCCGGCGTCGAGGCGGTCGCCGACATGTGCGCACACGAGAAGCTCACCATGCTCGTCAACAACGCTGGCGTCGCGCACTACATGCCGTTCATCGAGCTGCCAGCCAACAAGGCGAACGAGCTTCTTCACGTGAAGGTCGTCGCTCCGACGATGCTGGCTCGAGCCGCGGCCCCCGGCATGGTCGCGAGAGGCGAAGGCACAATCATCAACGTGTCGGGCATGCTTGCCTTCAGCGGGCCGGCGCCCATCGAAAAGCTGCCGCTTCGCCGGGCCGTGTACACGGGGACGCTGGCCCACATCGTCGCGCTGTCGCAAGCGCTGCACGAGGAGCTGAAGTCACAAGGCCTGCGGATACAAGCGCTCTGCCCGGGGGTGGTCGCGACCGAGTTCCACGAACGTCAGGGGCTCGACCTGAGCGCGGTGCCTCGCATGTCAGCGGACGACGTAGTGACCGCCAGCTTGCGAGGGCTCGCCATCGGCGAGGTCCTCTGCGCTCCCGGCGTTGAGAGGTCCGATCTGCTCGACGCGGTGTTCAAAGCCGACCTCGCGGCATTCGCCGCGCAGGCACCGCAGCTCGCGGAGCGTTACCGCACGCTATGAGGAGTGACGTCCGTGTCGAACCGCAGCCAGCGTCATCAGTCCATGATGTAGCGGCCGGGCCATCTCCCGGCGCCTTCGCCGATCCGGCCAGGCCATGCGCTGGCGGATGATTCCGGCGAATTCCGCACTCGTTGAGCTTCCGAAGAGACGACATCGCGAGATGAGTGCGCTCACTTCGGCTGATGCTGCACGCTTCATCGTCACATCCCGCAAGGACCGATTCGGCCTCCTCTTCGAGCTGCTCCTCGTGACGGGCGCTCGCCTCTCCGAAGCACTCGCGTGGACGTGGGCGGACCTCGACCTCGAGCACTCGAGCATTGCGACCGTGCGCACCCTCGTGCGTGTGGATGGCGCTTGGCAGCTCGCGGACACCAAGACCCCGCGCTCGAGGCGCTCCGTCCCGCTCTCTGCGACCCTGGTGCGTCACCTGCAAGAGCATCGACGCGTAGGGCGAGGAGCAACTCCGCTTGGGTCCCGAGTACGCGGGACACGGACTTATCTTCGCATCACCGACAGGGGGAGCCGCTCGACCTTCATAACCTCCGGCCCCGCCACTTCCGCAAGGTTCTCGAGCGCGCGGGGCTACCCCATCCCTGCGCCTCTACGATCTCTGGCACTCTGTGCGTCGCTGCTCCTCGCAGCGGGTGAGCACCCCAAGGTGGTGAGCGGGCGTCTCGGGCACGCCCCTAGGGCGATCACGCTTGACGTCTACTCGCATGTGGTGCCGTCGATGCAGCGTGCGGCTACGGAGAAGCTCGAGGAGCTTCTATCCGAAGGCGGGGGTTAGATCCGGAAGTCCTGGCAGCGAGCGGCGGCCGCGGTGAGTCCTTGATCGGCCGCCAACCGCAATCCCGCGTACCCAGGTCGTGGTGGACACGGAACTTCGCACACTATCCGCACACAAGCGCGCGAATCCTAGGGGCATGACGAGCGGACTTGTCACGTAACCGGTCGCCATCATTGTGGATTTGTGATGGGCGCGACAGGGATCGAACCTGTGACCCCCTCGGTGTAAGTCCGGCCTGGCGTTCTGGGGCGGCGCACCGGGTCCCGCCAACCCCGCGAATTTACGGGGTTGGAAAGACAGAGAGAGTCAATCGAGGTCACCAATAGCCGCCCGGACCCCACCAAAAGTCACACCACACGGCCTTGTGTCAGGACCTCTTGGAACCGAGTTCAGCGGGGAATGCTCTGCTCAAGGTACGGGAGGTGTTGGGTGGCCCGTACCGCAGATGACCGTGAGATGCGCGATCTCTCGCCGAGTCTGCACTTGGAGACTTGTGAACCCTTGCCGCCAGAGACGCAGAACCCCTCGGCATTGTCCGCGGTCTGTCAGGCATGCCGCGTTCTCGCCGGCTTCCGCCGCTTGCGCGCAGCCGGTTTTGCAGCGCGTGTGGCTGCGAGTTCCTTGGCGTTCCGGCGGCCGCGCGGCTTTCGCGCAGAGGTCTTCTCTGCTCCCGTCGTCGCCGGCTCGCCCTCCTCGATCTCGATACCGAACACCGCCGCCACCGCGTCCGGCGCGAGCCGCTTCTTCCCGGTGCCGGCCCCCTTGGCGCCCGCGATCGCCATCACATCCGCGGCTCTCGCGCCAACGAGCAAGTCCGCCTGGTCCACCTGTCGCAGCACGAAAAACAGCTCGGGCCGCTCGTCTAGCCGCGCGCCAACGCCGTAGAGCGTGGCAGCGATGTGCTTGCACATACCTGCCGCGTCGGGACAAGAGCAGCGCATGGTGATTTCGCGCGGCGCCGGAAAGAGGCCCGTACTCGTCTCGGTCAGCACCCGCAGCACGTCGCCGGACAGTTCGCCGCGCAGCAGGCCGATCAGCGAGTCAATCCTCCCCGCGCATCTGGCGATGACCCGCTTCCATCTCGCGGCCACGAGTTGCGCGATCTCGATCTTCACGGTGTACAGCTCGCTGCCAGCGACCAGCGCTTCGACACGGCCGGGGACTACATGCAGATCGAGCACCGATCCATTACGCGCGTAGGTGCGTCCCCGGGGCAGGCGGTTCTCATAGTCGCTGTAGCGCTCGAGGTTGTCGCACCAGGCCTTGCCCCAAAATGTCTTCGCGAGGGCACGCCCATGGATCACCACCGGCGCGGCCGGACGACCGCGCTTCTTGGCCAGCCTGATCACCTCAAGGCGCCCGCGCGCCTTCCTCTGCCAAATCGGCACGTAGGGCGGGAATCCGTAGTAACCACCGGAACTGTGGGCCATCCCTTGTCTCCGCCGTCTCGTGGTCATGCGTCCACGGCGGCGCGCGTCAGGTCGAGCGCCACCAAATCCATCAGCTGCTCGTCGCGCATCTCGGTCAGCAGCGCCTCGGCGCTGCCCACGACGTCCCGCGCCACGCCCTGCTTAGTTTCGATCAGAGCGTCGATACGCTCCTCGATGGTTCCGCGACAGATCAGTTTGTGGACCAGCACGTTCTTGCGCTGTCCGATCCTGTAAGCTCGGTCCGTCGCCTGATTCTCGACCGCCGGGTTCCACCACCGATCGAAGTGAATCACATGCGACGCGGCGGTCAGGTTCAGGCCGGTACCGCCAGTCTTTAGTGAAAGCACGAAGAACGGTACCCGGTCGTCGTCCTGGAAGTGCGCGACTAGCGTGCCACGCTGCTTGATCGGCGTGTCCCCGTGCAGGACCAGGCCAGGACGCCCAAACACCTCAGCGAGGAACGCGGCCAGTGGCCCCGTGGCTTCGCGGAATTGGGTGAACACCAGCGCCTTCTCCTGGCGCGATACAATATGCTCGCCAAGCTCGCGCAGGCGAGCCAGCTTGCCGCTGTCGGCCTCGGTCCACGGGCCATCGCGCAGCCAGTGCGCCGGGTGGTTGCAGATCTGTTTGAAGCGCATCAGATAGGCGAGCACAACGCCGCGCCGCCGGATCCCTTCGCTGGCCGTGCGTAGCTCGGTGCCCAGATCTTCGACCGTGCGCTGGTAGAGCGCCGCCTGTGCCCGCGCCAGCCCACAGAATGTCTTGAGCTCGGTCTTGTCGGGTAGGTCGGCGACGACGCGCTTGTCGCTCTTGAGCCGACGCAAGAGGTACGGCTGTATCAAGCGACGCAGCGGCGCGTAGGGCTCACTTGGCCGCGCGGCCAGCCGGTTCGCAAACGCCGCGAACTGTTTGACCGAGCCTAAGAGCCCCGGGTTGAGGAAATCGAAGATCGACCATAGGTCGCCCAGGCGGTTCTCGACGGGCGTGCCGGTCAGCGCGATGCGGCTGCGTGCGCGTAGTGCCTTGACCGCACGGGTCTGACCCGCGCTCGGATTCTTGATCGCCTGAGCCTCGTCGAGCACGACCAGCGACCACCGGCGCTCGACGATCCACGGCATTCGTGCCACTGTGGCATAGGTGGTCAGCACCACGTCGGCACCGGCAAGCCGGGCCTCCGGCAGCGAAGCCAGCTCCTTGGCTGGAATGGCCGACGCGTGCGCGACCAGGATGCGCAACGAGGGCGCGAAGCGGGCGGCTTCGGCCTGCCAGTTGCCGAGCAGCGACGCCGGCACGACTAGCAGGTGCGGCGGCGGCGCCTCTGTCGCCGCCCGCTGCTCGAGCAGCAGGAGCGCGAGCACCTGGATGGTCTTGCCCAGGCCCATGTCGTCGGCGAGGCATACGCCCAGCCGCAGCCGTGACGCGAACCACAGCCAGTTCACGCCGGTGCGCTGGTACGGCCGTAGTGTCGCCCGCAGCGCGTCGCCCGGATCGGCCGCGGCCAGGCAGTCCGGCCCGCGCAACCCGGCCAGCGTCTTGCCTAGCCACTCGCCCGCCTCGACGCGCGTCCACTCGAAGGCGGCGTCGCTCGCACCGTTGGCGACGCCACCGCTGTTGCCGATCGGCGCGCCGGCCAGCAGCCGCATGCCCTCGAGGAAAGACAGGCCGTCGCTCCCGGCGTCGCGCTGCACCTGCTGCCAGTGGTTTAGGACGTCGCGTAGCTTTTCTCGGTCGACCTCTACCCACTTGCCGCGCACCAGCTCGAGCCCTTCCTGGCGGGCGAGCAGCGCGCGCACTTCGCGGGCGGTAAGCCGCTCGCTGTCGAGCGTAACTTCGACGTTGAAGTCGAGCATGGCCTGAATGCCCAGCGTGCAGCTGCCCGGCGCCTTAGCGCCGACGGTCACCTGGACCTCCGGCCTCAGTGGCCGGCGCGCGCGCCACCAGTCGGGCATGCGCACGATCACACCCGCCGCTTCGAGCTTGGGGATTTCTCGCAGGAAGCGGTACGCCTCGGCCGGAGTCCATGCGAGCGGGTGGTAAAGGTCACCGCCGTCGAGCAGTTCCTTCACTAACGGGCTGTTTTCGGCCGCGCGTTGCACCGGCACGAGCAGGGAGAGCATCGACGCCTTGTCCCCGCGCGCCGACGACTCCGCTAACGCGCGCGAAAGCGGCGCGTGCGCCACCTTGCCTCTGCCGGTCGCGCGCGTCCCGTAGGTGGCTATAAATGCGAACGGCAGGTCGGGGTCGGCGCGGTTCTCGGCGAGGTGGAAGCACACCCGTCCGACCACGTTCCAGGCCGCACCGCGTATGCGCAGGTAGTCCTGCACCGAGCCCGAGAACGCCCGGATCTCGTCGACGAACGCATGGGCGGTGGCGTCCCACCAGGCGCGCAAGGCGCCGGCGTCAAGGTATTCAGCGCCTCGCATTGGCGGAGCGGCGCGCAGAAATGCGGCAATGTCGTCTTCGGTCGCCGCGGGGACGGCATGCTCGCGCTTGTCCTCGAGGTCGGGTTCTGCGCATAGCCGTGTGGCAAAGCATCGACCTACGTCGCGCACCAAGGCCAACGATGGGGCAAGCGTGGTGTCAACATGCGCGAGCCCGAGGTACAGGATGGCGTGGCCCGCGCCGCGGTCGAACGCAGCTCGCAGGCGCGCTCGGGCGGTCGTGGCGAGGCCGTCGACAGCGTCGTCCTCGGCCACGTCGATGCGCAGCAGGCCGGACGGCGTGACAGCCGCTGCGAGCGCCCCAGGTACGGCAGGTTGACCCTCGGCGCGCGCGAGATCGAGCCGCGCTTTCATTTTCGCGGGAGAAAAAGCCGGCGCATGTCTCCGATCGGTCTCCAGGTGCGAGCCTGTCGTTCGCCAAGACTTCTGACTTACATAGCTCAGCTCTTCAAATCGGGACACACAGACTGGCTCGAGCCATCTTGGGCAGGCGATGACCAGGCCAAACGCCATCGTCACATCCGGTTCCCATGCGACTTCTGACCGGCTCTCTCGTGCTCTGCATCAGCTCCGCCAACTGCGAGTCGGAAGGATATCGTGGAGGGCCCCACAAAAGTCCCCCCACAAACAACTGTGTTAGAATCATCTCACAATCAGATTTGACCCGAACATCCTAGCTTGTCGCAGACTCGGCGAAGCGTCCGCGAGCTCACCTGCCCGCAGAGGCAGATACGCACCGAGCGCCGGACGGCGAGCGACGCGGCGTACTCAGGGCCCAACGCGAGCATTGCGAAGGACCGTCGCTTGGAAGGGGGCCCCGAGGAACATAAAGACGGGCGAGCTTGCACCTGGTCGCTTGTCACACGGTGCACGCAACACCGCACGGTCCGCGGTCTTTCCTATCCCCCTCCCGGCCGGTGTCTCAGGACTCCGCCGATCCAGCAAGCGGATTCTCGAATCGAAGCCCTGGGAAGCGCGCGAAGTCGCCGTCCGTCGACGCCAGCACCAAGCCGTGCTCGATGGAGAGCGCGGCGAGATGTGCGTCCGGAACCAGATTCGCGCGCACAGTCGCCTCGGTAAGGAGCCGACCTAACACCTGTCGGTGTCGATCCGTCGGAGCGGGAACCCAAACCGCTTCGCAGTCGAGCCATTCCTCGACTTGATGCCACGCCGATCGACTCGACGCCGGCCGCTCGAAGACGCGTGGGTTCGTGACTAGGCGGAAGAATGCGAGCAGACTCGGCCAGGGCAGCCCCACCCGTGCGGTGCCGTTCAATCGCTGGTCGAGCCAGGTGCGCGCGCGCTCGTGCTGAGCGAAGTCCCGAACGTGGGCATAGACGAGGAGGTTCGCGTCGACGAGAATCAGTGGAAATCCTCCCCATCCGCCGCGGCGAATGCCTCGGCGACGTCGTCCACGTTGTCGAGGAGGCAGCGTCCGAGGGAGACAGACTTCGTCGCGTGGTGCTTTCGCGGGGTAGGCGGCGCTTCGAGACGCGCGAGCCCTTCTCGGAGCGCTTCGTTCACGAGCTGCTTCAGGCTACTCCCCCGCCGCCGGCGCGCGCGCTCGAGGAGCCGCGCCACGTCGTCGTCGAGTGTGAGGGTCGTTCGCACGCATCATGACATACCACAGCTGATGCCTTGATGCCAACAGTGCTGACCGCCCTCCCCTTCCGTTCCGAGGATCAGGCCCGATCAGGTTCTAACGAAACAGCTTTTATTGCGGATTTTGGTGGGCGCGACAGGGATCGAACCTGTGACCCCCTCAGTGTAAGTCCGGCCCGGCCTGTCGCGCTTGATCGTCAGGGCCGTAAGTCCGTGAAATTCCTATGATCTCAAGGTCAGTAGGAGCCACGCGAAGCCACGAAAAGACGTGGGAGTCCCACCACAATATGATGTGTCACTTGAATGGCCTGCGGTTGCGATGATCCGAGCCAATCCCCCGCAGCGTGTCACTTGTCCCAACGAATTGAACGTTCGCGGGGTCGCTGAGATACCCCTTGAGCAGCTTCGGGCGCAGAGCCTGGACGAAGAGCTGGATAGCCCAAACTTGGCCAAAGCTCGCCGGGTGAACAGGCATCCACCGTCCGGCGAGAGCAAACTTCACGGGAAGAAGGCCCAAGCCGAACGACTTTGGCGACCCGCACGCCGATCGGGACCGACCTGCCACTCACCGGTCGTCGTCCATCTTGAAACGCCCGTGGGGAAGATCCAGGTCGGCCCGAGCCCCCCGCGAAATCTTCAAGAATATCGGCAGTGACAGATTCGGCTCGGATGGCTTCGGCTTGCACTACGCTGAACGGCGGGAAGCGGCATCGGTGGACGCTCTCCGCACGAGCGACCTCGCAGTGGATCGATCGAATAGGGTTCAAAGTGTAATTGTGCACTGACCTGCAACGGAGGGGAGTCACCTGCCGGGTGCAGGCGATGCCAATCCAACCGCCGCGAGAAAAAGACGAGGAGGGACCCCGATGTCGTTATCCGAGCCGAGGGACAAGCGGCTTCCTGCCTTCTTGACACTCCTAGTGACGATCATCGCTGGGGTGATGCTCGCCCCCATCCTGGCACCCGACACCGCCCACCTGGTGGTGGGCCGGGCGCTATCGGCCGTCATTCTTCTGACCGCGCTATGGGCAGCCGGAGTGCGACCGAGTCGCCTCCTCTTCTTCGTGCCTTTGGTCGTCGCCTACTTCGTCGCCCACCATATGGGCGGTAGGCTCGCCGTTACCGTGGCACTGAGCCTACGGGCGGTCTTCTTTGCATATACGACCGTACTCATCGTCCTGCACACATTGCGCGCGCGGACGGTCACAGGCGATACGATCGCTGGGGCGGCGTGCGCCTATGCCCTCACCGCAGTAACGTGGGCCAACCTCTACCAAATCCTTGAGCTTCTGCGACCCGGTTCGTTTCAGATCCCGCCAAGCTGGCTGCTGCCACCGTCAGGCGACCCGTCCATCGCGCTGCAGTATTTCAGCTTCATCACCCTAACGACCGTCGGCTACGGGGACATCGTTCCGCTGAACCCGCGTGCCGGGGGTTTGTGTATAGCCGAGGCTGTCGTGGGCCAGCTCTACGTCGCCATCATGATTGCCCGCCTGGTCGGCCTTCAACTCGTCCAGCGGCCCTGAGCCTCCGAGTGGACGCCACAGCGCTGACCCGTTCCCCTACCCGCACCGACGAGACCGGCGGCACCACGACGGCATCGCGGAACATCAGGCGGGCGCACCGTGCACGCCTTTGCCGTATTGGTTCTGCGTAACGAGTTCCGATGCCCGAGAGAGGCGCGCGATCGAGGTCCTCGACTTGTGAGGCGACAATCCCCCGCGACCGCGGGGGGCTACGCGCACACGACGCAGGACCGGATACGGAGGGTGGCTCAGTCGCTGCCGTGGTAGTCACACGCTTGAGGTTCTCGACTCCCTCGCTCGTTCAGAACCGGTAGCCCACTCTCAAGTCGAGGCCGTAGAGGTAACCGTTGCTCACCCGGCCGCGCTCGATACCGATCGCCCGATAGCCACCATCGAGGAACCAATGCTCGCTAAACCGCCATTCGAGGAGGGGCTCTGCCTGCCAGCTAAGGTTCGACGAGTTTCCGATGTGGAAGCCTCCGATATCGCCGCGGAAGATGAAGGAGACTGTGCGCGTGAGATCCGCCGTGAAGCGCAGGCCAACTACTCCATCCACCCAGCTTTGCGCGCTCTCGGCCGAGGTGCTCGCACCAAAGAGAACCAGGGCCCCCGGAATCCGGGTCTTGCCGAACCTGTTTTCGGGAAGGGTGACTGTGCTGTTCGGAACCACCAGGCCGTTCACGGTAACCCTCGCCGGCGGGATGCTGAGCTGCACCTTGTTGCGCAAGTACCACCATCGTGGGCCAATCAGAAGATCGAAACGAAACCGCCGGGGGTCTTCCGCTGCTACCGAGGAGAAGAGACTCGAGTAGGGAAGCGAGAGCGCGCGCCAACCGGCCATTCCCTCGATCATGACAATGGTGTTGCGCAAGCCGATGTCGGCCGGTCCGACGATGGCCAGCCCGTTGCCGCCTCCCGTAGGAGTGAAGCGGACAGTTTGCCCCGACCCGCCCGCGGGGGTCGCGAGTTGCATCCCTAGCCCGTCCACCAAGAGAAGGGCCTCGCGGTACCGGTCCTCGAGGCCGCCCATGATTCCCCATCGAAGATGAGGCAGAAGGTCTTCGAACCGGACCGTTTGGTAGGTGGTGAAGTCGCCCACGGTGGCGTTGATGTTGACGGACGCGGCCCACAGCTCCGCGTAGAGCTTCGCCTCCCATACTGGCTCCTCGGGCGGAGAATCTGCGAACGTGATGAACGGGTGGAGGGCCACCCAGGCACCCACTGTCGCTGCCTGGGCGACGCTTGTGATTCGCGCCGTGACGCATTGCCAGAGAAACGGCCCGAAGGTCCAGCCCATGGTGACCCCTCCGCTCGCCATCGTCATTCTCGCAGATGCGCGGGCGGATCAAGCCCGAATAGCGACGAACCCGGTGACATGACCCGTCGTCAACAGGCCGGCTAAGCGCGCGCAGTCGCAGGTTCGCAGGATCGCTGAGACACCCCCTAAGAAGCTTCGGGCGCAGAGCCTGGACGAGGAGCTGGACATCCGGAAACGAACTTCATACGTGATGCACGGCTGGCCTTCTCATGGAAGGCCCTTTTGATCCCAATCATTTCACCAGCTGTTGTGGACATAGACGCATTTCACCAGCTGTTGTGGACATAGACGCCGGAAGCGTACGGAGTCTTGACGGCGCCCGCGCTGAATCCTCCGCCGTAGGAACCGCCATAATGGTAGGATCCGTATCCGCCGCCATGATAGGTAGCCGCGCCACTGTAACTGGCCCCGTGATAGGTGCTCCCGTGATAGCTGGCGCTCCCGTAGCCATAGTGCCCGGAGCCGGAGTGCCCGGTGCTGTAGGAGTTACCGTATCGGCCGGTGTACGTCGTTGATCCGGAGTGCGAGAAACTCCCGTAGCCGCCTGAAGAGGAGCCGGAATGCGAGACGCTGCCGCCGTAAGAGCCACTAAACGAGGAGGAGTGGGCGCAGCCCCAGGCCGAAGCCCTGGAAGAGGGGAGTGAAGCGGCCGAAGCGGCCACCACGACAAGAACGAGTGCTTGGCGAAGCATACTGTGCATCCTCTTCTAGTAGTCCGTCGAGTGTCGGTCGTCGGTTCGTTTCATTGTGATTTCCGCGCTGTCAGGGAGCGCATTCCCGTCCATCTTTTGATCTGTGGATTTCCACGTGATGGTATCGGCATCGACCCTGGTGACCACGTTTGTCGTCGTCACCTTGCTCCCGTTCGCCAAGCTGGAGCTGGTCTTGATGATCCATTTGTTACCATTTTTTGACCAGGTTCCCTCGCCAAAACCACCATCGGCCTCGAAGCTCCACGAGCGAATTTGTTTGGCTGCTGGATCCCATCCGATCCATTGCGTGCCGTTTTCCAGAGTAGCGTCCCTGTGCTCCACAGTGCGTGTCGCCACGATGAAATTCATTGCCGGCGCCCACTCGAAGGAGACCCGGCCCACGGCTCCGCCGGCGGTATCGTCAACCCACTCGCCGATTACCCATTCCAGTCCGCGCAGGAATTCATAATTGCTGGGCGGGGCATAGGCCGCTTCGCGCACGCTCTCAAGAAGCCACTTTCCATTCTTCAGGATCATGACATTCGTGTAGCGGGCGCGACTCGGGGCCGTGCCGTCGGGCGCGATGGTTGCGCTGCTTCCGTCTTCAATGGCCGTGTCCGGTGTCGGAAACTTGCGGGCGGCGATGTCGATCCGCAGCTTCAAGCCTTTATTGTTGGCGAAAAATTCCGAAAACGAATCCTCGATGGCTTTGCGCCCCTTTAGCACGCGACCGTTTTCGTCCACATAATCGCCATTCTCAGTCCAGAATTCAGACAGCGTCTTGGCGTCACCTTTGTGAAAAGCCTCAACGAACGCTTCCGCAGTTTTTGTGATAGCCACATCCCGCGGATCAGTCTTGTCGGCAGCACGGACGATGAAGCTGCTGGTCGAAGCGATGGCGAACGGGAGAAGGGTGATGAACAGTCGATGTTTAGTCATAGGTTTGGGTTGGTCAAACGTTCATCCAAAGATCTGAATCAAATATGACTGGACTGGTATGGATTGTCCAGAGCCAAACGCCGATGGACACCTTATAAGCGTAATCGCCATACATACTGGTAGTCAACCTCGGCGTAGATGTTCCGGGCGATCTGGCAGCCGAGTCCGGCAGAGCAGATGCAGATGACGATATCAACGTAGAAATGCAGGGAATTCGCAGCGCGCTCCTCCGGCCCGAGCGTGCAGAAGATCCTCGACCGCGAGCATCACCCCGTGCCGTCGGCGCTGCGGGAAGTCGCCGCGAGACCTCGGCTGCGAAGACCTATCGAAGGAGCGTTATCTTTCGCGCGCCTTCCACGAGCTTCGAGATGGCCCGAATGTGGCGCCGCGTATGGCAGATGGGTTCCTGCCGGTCTCGAGCCGGTTCGAGAGGCAGCCGACATCGTGCCGTTCGTTCACCATGTTCCGGTCGATTCTGCGAAGCGGCCAGAGCTTGAAGCAGCGCGGGACGGCTATTCACCGCTAGGGACGTGGTTGGCGTCTGCCGTGCAGGAGGGGTTGCAGGATGGCTCGCTCACCACCCGATGCTCAGCGAGCGAGTTGACCGCAATCGTGTTCATGATCGTCTCGGGCTTGAGTGCGCAGGTGCTGTCGGGCGTCTCGGAGTTCGAGGAGCGCTCGCGTCAGCTGATCGGAGCCTTCGAACGTAGCGGCGTCTTCGGTTCCGGCGGTGATCGTCGCTGTTGAAGCGATCGACGACGAGACTCTGGTCAATCGACAGCCTGCAGCCGGCTACCTTAGAAGTTTTGGTGGCACTGTCGGATCTTCGTCTCCTGGGTACACCCGAGGCGGACTGCTGCCTGAGGGGGTCGCCGCACGCGGCGCTTCAGTGCAGGCTGCCACCTGATTGCGAACTCGGCCCGAATTGGCTGAACGGTGTTGACCCGGGAACCTGAGATGTGACAACCCGACGATGGTGACGGTGCCGTACGCCGAGCCGGAGAAACCCTGGACCCCAGCAACCGGTACATCACCTCCGAACAAGGTTTCCCTGGTCGGGACCTTGCTCAAGAGTCGCTTGCGAACCCCAGACGCGAAGCCCATGCGTGTACAGCGACATATTCGGAGCGACGCCGGTGAAGAGATCGATGACCGGATTTTTGGTGGGCGCGACAGGGCTCGAACCTGTGACCCCCTCGGTGTAAGTCCGGCCTGGCGCGTAAGGCGGCTCGCAGGTGTCTGCTAAGTCCGCGAAATTGCAATGATCATAAAGTCAGCAGGAGTCAGGCGAAGCCACAAAAAGACGTGGGTGTCCCCACAAAAGTCCCCTCACAAACAACTGTGTTAATCATCTCGCAATCAGATTTGACCCGAACATCGTAGCTTGTCTCAGACTCGCAGCCGGTTCTGAGGTCATACTGTTCGCGCCTATCGAGTTCGAAGCCCTCCGATCATCGTTGTGCGCAGCTCCGGTATCCTGCTCTGGGCGCGCAAAGACCACGGCGACGGAGGCTTCTCGCCGCTGGAAGCGCAGAGGCCTTTGTCCTCTGAGAACGCTGGACCATTCAGAGTCGGTCGATTGAGGCGGTTCGGCTCGCCTTTGGCCGCTCCTCCAGCTCCTGACTCGCCCAGAGGTGGCGCTCAAGGTTCATCTCCCGGAGTTAAAAAACCACCGCGTGGCGCAGTGCCTCGCGGATTGTAGGTGCACGGGCGCGCCGATGCGTCCCGGAGCGCGGCCTCCGCGACGCCGCGCAGCAGGCCGGCGAAGACAAATTTGTGGAGCGGGTAGATGCCATACCAGTAGGCGAGGCCCGGCAAACCGAGGGGGTCGAAGATCGCGGTCTGGCGGATGCGGGCGCCGTCGCCGTCAGGTTCGACCTCGAACTCGAGCCACGCGCGGCCCGGCAGCCGCATCTCCGCCGCGAGCCGCAGCCTGCGGTCGGGCTCGATCGCTTCGACGCGCCAGCAATCGAGCGCATCACCCACGCGCAGCTGATCAGGGTCGCGCCGCCCGCGCCGCAGCCCGACGCCTCCCACCAGCAGATCGAGCCAGCCGCGCAGCCGCCACAAGAAGTCGCCGTGGTACCAGCCCGTCTGACCACCGAGGCGCCGGATCGATGCGAACACCGCGGCCGGCGTCGCCGCGACACGCCGCGTGCGCGAATCCACCAGCCGATTGCCGAAGCGCGCGCCGCCCCACGAGCGGGCTGCGCTGGACGACGAGAGGGCGTCGGACCAGCGCGTCTCGGCCATCTCGTGGTCTTCGTTCACTAGAGCGCGCGCGATCGCCTCGCGCGCACCGATCGGGCGGACCGCGAAGTCGCTCAGCGCCGCCGTGTCGTGCACCAGCGTCGGGTAGCAGATGCTGTCGACGAGCTTCCGGCCGACCCGGGAATAGAGCGGCGTCACCAGGCCGAGCCAGAGGCTTGAGAGCCGCGGCGTCAGCACTGGCACCGGAATCATCCAGCGCGAGAGCCGGCGCTGCCGCGCGTATTCGTGCATCAAGTCGCCGTAGGAGACGCGGTCGGGACCCCCAATTTCGTAGATACGGCTCCCGCGGGGCTCGAGATCGATTGCAGCGCGCAGGTAGCGCAGCACGTCCTCGATCCCGATCGGTTGCGCGAGCACCGAGACCCAGCGCGGCGTCACCATCGCGGGCAGCCGCTCGACGAGCGCGCGGATCATCTCGAACGAGAGCGAGCCCGAGCCAATCACAATCGACGCTCGTAGCTCGATGACCGGTACGCCCGACGCGCGCAGAATGCGGCCCACCTCGTGCCGGCTGCGCAGATGCGGCGACAGCTCGCCCGTCTCGTCGCCGAGCCCGCCCAGGTAGACGATCCGCGAGACACCGGCCGCCGCTGCTGCAGCACCGAAGGCTTCGGCCCCGCGCCGATCTTGCTCTTCGAAGTCCTCCGCATCGCCCATCGAGTGCACGAGGTAGTACGCCGTGCTGACGCCCGGCATCGCCGCGGCGAGGGAGGCCGGATCCGTGACGTCACCCCGAACGACCTCGGTGGTCGGCGCGAGATCGGTGCGAAAGAGCTCGGGCCGCCGCACCAGACAGCGCACACGCAGGCCCTCAGCTTCGAAGGCGCGCAGCAGCCGCCCGCCGACGTAGCCGGTAGCTCCGGTGAGCAGGATCATCGCATCCGCTCCGTGAAGTCCCAGCTCAGGAGCGCCCTGGGCTCGATGCGGATCGCGACTTCCGATGCGCTTCGCGCGAGCAACCGATGTGCCAGCGGCGTCTCGCGCGAGCCTTGGTAGCGATCGATCAGCGCTTCGAGGATCTCGGCGCCGCGGGCGCGCGCGAGCGTCGCGACGCCGCGCCCGCGCACGCCTCGGTAGGGCGGTGCATCAGGTGCCACCTCGAAGCCACAGCGCGACTCGCGTTCCAGCATGGCGACCACGTGCGCGCGTGGCGAGGTCGCGCACCACAACGCACCGTCGCGCCACAAGTACCAGAGCGAGAGCACCTGCGGCTGTCCCGAAGCTGCCAGGCACGCCAGCCGCAGTGGGACGACCGTATTCTCGAAGTGCGCGTAAATCCGCCCTGTCGACCAGGGGCCCCTAATCTTCATGAGCCCGGGTCTAGCCGCCCTCTCAGGGTCCCGCCATGCCGCTCGCGCAGGGGGCGCGCTTCGGGGCTGTCCCTCGAAAGCGCGAGCGCATCCAGCATGAAAGGCGCGTCAGGAGCTTCGCTGGACATGCCCAGGCCAGGTCCTAGCCTTCTGCGGTTATGAAGCTTGCTTCTCGACTCGCTCCGATCGAGCTCGCCCTGGTGGACGCCGGCGGGCGTACCCGCGCGGTCGCACTCGGGAGCTTCTGGGCCGATCGGCCCGTCGTCCTCGTCTTCATTCGCCACTTCGGCTGACTCTTCTGCCGCGAGCAGGTCGCGCAGTTGCGCGACAGTATTCCCCAGATCCGCGAGCGGGGCGCTGAGCTCGTGATTGTCGGCAACGGCACGCCGCACTTCGCCGCAGCGTTCCGCGAGGACTTTCACCTCGACAGTCCGCTCTTGATCGATCCCGAGCTGCGTGCGTATCGCGCTGCCGGCCTACGGCGCGGGCGCGTCGAGCTGCTGTCGCCGCGCCTCCCGCTTCACGCGCTCCGCGCGCTACGCAGCGGCTCGCGTCAGACCGGCGTGCAGGGCGACCCTTGGCAGCTCGGCGGCACCTTCGTGATCCTCCCTGGCGGCGGCCTCGCCTTTCGGCACCTGAGCCGTGAAGCTGGCGATCACCCCGCCATCGAAGAGGTGCTCGAAGCCCTCGATGGGCGGCGGCCGCTCCGGTCGGAAAAGACCCCCACGTTGCCGCTGCGGCGCTGGCTCGCTCGCGGCCTGTCGGCCCTGGTTGATCCGACGATCGCGCTCTCCTTCGATCGCACCGGCTTCCGCATTCACTCGCTGGCCTTCGATCCGGACGATCTCGAGCTCGATCTCTCCGCGCGGCGCTGCCTCATCACCGGCGCGAACTCCGGCATCGGCTTCGAGACGGCTCTTGCGCTCGCCGATCTCGGCGCCGAGGTCGTCCTGCTCTGCCGCAGCCGCGAGCGCGGCGAAGAGGCGGCGGGGCGGATCCGTGAGTGCACCGGGAGCCGCCGCGTGATCCTCGAGGCCCTGGACATCTCGGACCTCGCGGCCGTGCGAGAGCTCAGCGGGAAGCTCGCGGCGGCCCCTGTAGACGTGCTGGTGCACAACGCTGGCGTGCTGCCCGCTGCTCGGATCGAGACCCGCGACGGGCTCGAGCTCACTTGGGCCACGCACGTCGTCGGCCCGCACCTGCTGACCAAGCTCCTGCGCCCCGCCCTCGAGCGCTCGGCCGACGCCCGGGTGGTATGGGTCTCGTCCGGAGGTATGTACACCCAGCGGCTCCGTCTCGACGACCCGAACTGGACGCAGCGCCCGGTCTACGACGGCGTCGCCGCCTACGCCGAGACGAAGCGTGCCCAAGTCGTGCTGGCGGAGCTCTGGGCCGAGCGCCTTCGCAAGACGGGGGTCGCGGTGAATGCGATGCACCCGGGCTGGGCGGACACACCGGCGGTGCGCTCGTCGATCCCTACCTTCTATCGCGTCACGAAGCGCATCCTGCGCACGCCCGCCGAGGGCGCTGACACCGTGGTGTGGCTAGCCGCCGCCGAGCGGGCGCGGGAGTACACTGGCCGCTTCTTCTTCGATCGCAGCCCACGCCGTACACACCCGCTCCCTTGGACACGCGAGTCCCTTGACGACCGGCGGCAGCTCTGGCGGCTAGTGGAGGTCGCCTCGTCGGAACGCGGCGGCGCGCGAAATGCCCGAGATCGCTGACCTAGCGTCGTGTCTCAAAAATAATGTGACGTTCGAAGATCCGCAATTATGCGCATCCAAATTGATTTTTCGCATCGAGCTGTTCTCGATACTTTCGAGACGTCACACTAGGGAGGACCGCCGCCGCGCATCGGTTCTCCAGCGATCGCTTCCCAAAGGGCCCACCCCGAAACTGCCCAGCGCGGCGTAGGCGCCGCAGTCAGGGTCGCGCGAACCAATGAGGCAATCCCCCCATCTTCTGGATACCTGCGAAGCAGATCTCGGCATTCGGACGAGCTCGGGCTTCCGCTCGCAGCCGTGGGTTTCGCGATCGCTGCCTCGCGCGCCTTGGACGTGCTGATCGACCCGGTGGTGGGTGTGCTCTCCGATCGCGTCCGGACGCGCTTCGGCCGACGGAAGCCGGGATCCTCCTCGGCGCGCCGCTGCTGCTGCTCGCTGTGTGGCGTCTCTTTGTCCCAGGCGAGCGCGGGACAGTCTCGATCAAGTACCTTCTGCTCTGGACGGGCGCGCTCTTCGTGGGCTTCACCCTTGTGGATCTGCCTTACAAGGCGTGGGGCGCGGAGCTCTCGGATGCTTACGATGAGCGATCGCGCGTAGCCGCGGTGCGTGAAGGCTTCGGCTTCGCTGGACAGATCGGCCTGCTGCTGCTCCTCCTTATCCTCGGCCGGCGTGGGATCCGGGCCACCGATGCGCAGCTCCACGCGATCGCCGTAGCGATCGTGTGGCTCACGCCGTTGCTGCTCGCCGTGACCCTAGCCGGCGTGCGAGAGCCCCCGCCCCGGCTCTCGGCGGAGCGTGCGCTCGGGACCTGGGAAGGGCTCGCGCTCGTGGCGCGCAACCCGGCCTTCATGCGCATGATCGGTTCGGTCCTCTTCTTCGTGTCGGGCGTCGTGATTCAGGGCACGCTCCACCGGCTCGTCCTCACCCATGTAATTGGCGCGCCTGATCTCTTTCCTCCGATGATCTTCTTCGAGAATGTAGCGACGCTCCTTTGCGTTCCGCTCTGGCTCCGCGTCTCGGATGGGGTCGGTAAGCACCGGACGGTTGCGCTCGCGGCGCTCTGGCTCGCGGCATTCAGCTTGCCACTCCCCTTCCTCGGAGCGGGGACCGGCGGATGGCTCGTGGCCCTGATCGTGATCCGGGGCAGTAGCTTCGCCTCGATCCTCTTCCTCGCGAACTCGATGGCCGCCGACGTGGTGGATGCAGATCTGGTCGCGAGCGGGCAGCAACGAACGGGCCTCTTTTTTTGCGGTCTGGGGCATGATGATCAATCTCGCTGTGGCTCTCGGCGTGGTGATGGGAACGGTTGGTCCGGCGGCCTTCGGCTTCGAGCCTTCGGCCGCCAGCCAGAGCGCGGGGGCGCGGCTCGCTCTGCGTGCAGTCTACGCGGCTGGGTGCCCGCGGCGCTGATGGCGGTCGGAGCGACTTTCTTGTGGAACTTCCCGATCACCCGGCAGCGTCAGGCGGCGCTTCGCGCGGCGATCGAGGCCCAGAGGCGACCCAACTCCGCATAAACACGGACGCTCAAGGCGTGGGCGCGCGGCGTTGCGGCACGCTCCTGCGCGAGCCGATCCCGGGCCGTCTTGCGGATCGCGAGATCCTCCACGCGCTGGGCTGGTCGCGGCTCCGTCGTCGATGCGGTCTCGAGCAGGAGCAGCGCCTCCGCTCGGCGATTCGGCGCCACGTCGAGAATCGTGAGCGCCAGCAGAAGGCGATTGCCGGGGTGATCCGGGGCAATCGCGAGGGCGCGCTCCATCTCGGGCAGTGCTTGTGCGCGGTCCACCCAGCCGGAGAAGAAGGGTACACGGGGCAGCGAGGCGTGGAGACGCGCCAGCAAGCGGTGCGCCCCACCCTCCTCAAGCTCGGGATCGAGCGCCACGGAGACCAGGGCACTGCGATAGATGCGATTCGCGACGCCTTGGCGCACGGCCGCGAGCAAGCCCCTTCGCTGCGCCCACCCCCCCCACGCAATGGCGGACCAGAACTCGAGTGCAGCGGCGTCGCCGACGTCCCCTGGCGGAAGAGCGACTCGTACGGATTCCGGCGGGAGCACGTCGAACTCCGGCCGACCGCCGGCCCGGCGCCCCAGGAGATCGAGGCCAGCTTCGGCCTGCGTCGTCGCGCGCTCGAACTGTACGCGCGCGGCGCTCTCGTCCGGGCTCGCGAATTCTCCCGCGAAGTAGAGTGCGCGCACGAGCTTCCAGCGCGCCTCGAGCGAATCCGCTGCCGCGGCCACGGCCGCAGCGTAGGCTTGGATGGCATCGTTGATCGGCCCGGGAGCGGCTCGCCCGTTTTCGGACACCCCGTCCGCGCGGTGCTCCCAGGCGGCGTCGCCGCGATCGAGCAATTCGTGCGCTGAGTCCGCCTGTGCCGGAACCGCGAAGAGTGCGGCGGCAAAGCCAATCGCAAGCTTTCTCAGCACCGCCGTAAGAACTGCGCGAACAGCTTCGATTCCGGTCACGCCGCAAGCCGCCTTCGAACCCGTCGAGGGCCTCTCGGGGCCTTCACCAAGATCCTCGCAAGGTGACGCAGCCCCTAAACCCGACTCCGCTGGCGCGCTCGGCTCCCCGCGAATCATCGACTCTCGTCCTGGCCGGCGAAGGTCAGCATACCTGCGATAAACGCGAGGGCGAAAACGACAATCCCGACGGCTCCGATGAGTGCCTCCAGGGTCATCGCCGACTCCGCAGGCAACTCGCAAGGGATAGGATCGACGGAACCCAGAGCCCGACGAAGATGCCGTACTCCTTGTTGACGAAGAACCACAAGACGACCGAGAAGGAAAACGAGATGAAAGCGGCAACCAGCCAAAGAATCATCGGCAATTCGAGTTTCTCCACTGCATTCCTCATAAGGTTAGATGCCCGCAACTGCTGCCCTGGTGGCTCCACCTCGCCACGCAGGCCCGCGGGCAAGCCTGGGTCATGCGCTCCTTCGGGCGACACCTGGATCGGGTCGCTGGAAGGTGATCTGCGCCGTGCAGTTCACCCACTCCCGGAAGCCGCCCTCGCAATAGGCGAGGTAGAAGTCCCAAAGGCGCTCGACGCGGGCCCCAAGGCCAAGTGCGGCAACGCGCTCGCGCTGCGCGTGGAAGCGCGCTCGCCAGTGCCGCAGGGTCTCCGCGTAGTGCGGCGTCACGTCGTCCACGCGCACGATCTGGAGATCACTCTGCGCCTTCGCGATCGCGGTACAGAGCGCGCCGATCGACACCAGCTGCCCGCCCGGGAAGACGTACCGCTTTATGAAGTCCACGCTGCGAAGCGACGCAGCGAGGTCCCGCTCAGGCACCGTGATGGCCTGCAGGAACATCCTCCCGCCCGGGCGCAGCCGCTCCGTGCAGGCGCGGAAGAACAACGGGAGCTGCGCGTGACCTACGGCCTCGATCATCTCGATAGAGACGAGCTTGTCGTACCGGCCGCGCAAGTCGCGGTAGTCGCAGAACACCACCTCGACGCGATCGGCGAGATCCGCCGCCGCGATGCGCTCGCGCGCCAGCCCGAGCTGTTCGCGCGAGACCGTGACGGTCGTGACACGGCAGCCCGTCGTGCGCGCGGCGTGGATCGCGAGCCCGCCCCAGCCGCTGCCGATCTCGAGCAGGTGGTCGTCCGGACCGAGCGCGAGGGCGCGCACGGCGCGGTCGTACTTCGCGCGCTGCGCCTCCTCGAGCGTCGCGCCCTCGCCTTCGAAGACGCCGCAGGAGTAGGCCATCGTCTCGTCGAGGAAGAGCGCGAAGAAGTCGTTGCCGAGATCGTAGTGCGCGGCGATGTTGCGACGGCTCCCGCTCCGGGTGTTGCGTCGCAGCCAGTGCAGGAGGCGCAGGCCAGGACGGGCGAGACGCGCGATGCCGCGGTCAAGCCCGGCGAGAGCCCCGGCATTGCGCGCAAGCACCCGGACCACCGCGACGAGGTCGTCGCTGCTCCAGTGCCCGTCGAGATAGGCCTCGGCTCCGCCCAATGCACCGCGCCGCGCGATCGCTGCGTAGAAGGCGGGACTTCGTACATCGACGCGGGCGATCAGGTCTGCCTTCGGATCGCCGAAGCTCCAGCGCTGAGTCCCCTCGCGCAGGACGAGGCGGCCGCGCTCCACCCCGCCGAGCCGTGCGTGCACCGCCCTGCGCGCGGCGCGCGTGAGCACACTCGCGAAGCCGGGCCGCGCTGCGCCGAGTGTCGCGACGCCCTCGCTCACGCGGCGACCCCGAGCCCCGCCGCGCGCTCCCGCGGATGCGGACGGAACGGCGCACCCTTGCGGTGGAGCCGCAGCGCCTGCCAGTAGATGTTGGCGGCCACCTGAGCAGTCACGAGCGGATAGCGGACGAGGACGCGCACGAGCGCGGCGCCGGTGATCTCCCGGCGCTCGAGGGCGAGCACGGCGTCGAAGAGCGGCGCGGTGTCGCCATCTTGCGTCTCGATGCGGACCGTGAGCGTCCGGCCGGGCGCGAGGAAGCTCCAGCGGTAGTCGAGCTCCATCGCGTGGAACGGTGAGACGTGCAGCGCCTTGCGCGAGCGGAAGCGCTGGCGCCGGCCGGCCCCCTCGACCGGCAGCACGTAGACGTGCCGCTCTCCCCACGGAGTATTCGTGACGTCCGCCACGATCGCCTCAAGCGCGACGCCGTCTGGCATGAAGCAGTAGTGGAAGCTCACGGGGTTGAAGACGTAGCCCGCGTAGCGCAGGTGTGTGAGCAGACGGATCGGCCCGCAAGGCCTCCGGCCGGTCTGCCCCTCCACGACGTCGCGCACCACACGGTCCAGCGGAACCCGCGGATCGCCGAGATGGTCCTCCCGCCGGAAGCGCGCGAGCGCAGGGCGCGACGCCGACCAAAGCCACCGGCCACGAAACACGTGATCCAGCTCCGCGAGGTCGAGGTAAAGCAGGTAGAGCGGCATCGCGAACGCGTGCACGACCGGGCGGAATCGCCGGTGGAAGATGCGGCCTTCGTAGAGACAGCTCTCCACGACTACGCCCACCCTCCGATGCGCGCCGCCACGACCTCGGCGCTGCGCAGGCCATCTTCGTGGAAGCCGTATCCCCAGTAGGCGCCTGCGAAGTGCACGCCGCCGCGTCCGTCGATCGCCGCGTGCAGTTTCTGGGCAGCGATCGCCTCCGCGTCCAAGACCGGGTGGTGGTATGTGAAGCGCGCCAGCACGCGTGCCGGATCGATGCGGTCCGCCGCGTTCAAGGTCACGAAGAAGTCGGGCGCAGAGCTTAGGCCCTGCAGCCGGTTCATGTGATACGTGACGAAAACCCGCTCGCGCGCATCGGAGGGAACGCGGTAGTTCCAGCTCGCCCAGGCGCGACGCCGGCGCTGCATCACGCTGGCGTCCGTGTGCAGCACCGTCTCGTTCTCTTGGTATCGGATCGCACCGAGGACGCGCCGCTCGAGCTCGTTCGCATCGGCCAAGAGCGCAAGAGCTTGGTCACTGTGACACGCCAGCACGGCGCGGTCGAAGCGGTGCACCCGGCCCCGTGCCTCGCCCTGCAGCGCAAGCTCGACGCCGCCCCCCGCGAGGCGCCGCACGGTGCGCACCGCGCAGTGTGTCCGTATGCGGTCCCGGAAGGGCACTATCAGCGCCTCCACGTAGCGCCGCGACCCACCTCGCACGACGCGCCACTGCACGCCGCCGCGCGCCGAGAGCAGACCGTGGTTCGAAAAGAAGCGCACGAAGGTTTGTGCGGGGAAGTGCAGGAGATCGCTGGGCGCGGCCGACCAAATCGCGGCGCCCATGGGTAGGAGGAACAGGTCGAGGAAGGCCTGCGAGTACCCTGCGCCGCAGAGCCAGTCACCTAGAGCGAGCTTCGGATCGTCGTGTTCCAGCAGGTGCTGCGCCTCGCGGAAGAAGCGACGTGCGTCGAGGAGCATGCGGCGAAAGTCGGCGCGGAGAACGTTGCGGGGATCGGCGAGGAGGGCGCCGATGCTGCGGCTGCCCCACTCAATGCCGGTGCGCTCGCAAGCCACGCCGAAGCTCATGTCGCTTGCCTGTGTCTCGACGCCGAGGGAGCGGAAGAGCCGCGTGAGGCCGGGATAAGTCCGCTCGTTGTAGACGATGAAACCAGTGTCCACCGCCCAGCGCACCCCGCCCACCTCCGCGTCCACGGTGCTGACATGCCCGCCGATCCGCCCCTCTGCCTCGAAGAGCGTGACGTCGTGTGCGCGATGGACGCGGTGCGCGACGACCAGACCCGAAACGCCCGTCCCGACAATCGCGATCTTCACTTGCGCCGCTCCCGGCGCGGCGCGAGGAGACGATGTGCCACCACCCACTCCTCTCCGCCGCGGTACGCGAAGAGCTCGGCGCACGCGAGGAAGAAGATTCGCCAGCGCTGGAGCCAGCGTTTCGCGGCGTAGCGCCCGTAGGACTCCTCGAAGATCGCGAGGACCGCGTCGCGGCAGGCATCGAGCTGCCCGAGCCAGGCTTCGCAGGTGCGCGCGTAGTGTGCGCCCGGCACCCGCCACCGCTCTTCGACGACGAGGTCATGGTCGAACTGCGATAGCCAGTCCTCGCTCGGCATCATGCCTCCGCTGAAGAAGTGGCGCGCCATCCCGCTCGCGCCTCGATCCTCATAGGCATAGGCGTGCTCACGGTGCGCGAAGTGATGGACGAACAGGCGGCCGCCAGGTGCGAGCCAGTCGGCGATCCGCGCCAGCAGGCGCTCGTGGTTGCGCACGTGCTCGAACATTTCGACGGACACGACGCGGTCGAATCGTTCCCCCGGTTCGAAGGCGTTGACGTCTGCGGTGGTGACGCGGAGGCTTCCGAGGCCGTGGTAGCGTGCGCGACTCTGGATGAACTCCGCCTGCAGCGCCGAGTTGGAGACCGCGAGGATGCGGGCGTTCGGGAATCGCTCCGCGGCCCAGAGCGAAAGCGAGCCCCAGCCGCAGCCGAGGTCCAACACGTCCATGCCGTCCCGGAGGCCCGCGCGATCGGCGGTCCGCGCCAACATGCGTTCCTCGGCCGCCGCGAGCGTCTCGCCGCCTTCCGGTAGGCCCTCCCAGAGCGTGCAAGAGTATTTGAGGCGCGGACCGAGCACGCTCTCGAAGAAGGCGGGCGGCACCTCGTAGTGTTGCTCGTTGGCGCGCTCGGGATCGAGCGCGATCGGGCTCTTGCGGCACGCCTCAACGAAGGCAAGTTTCGCCTCGCGGCGGTCTACGGCGTCGAGTTCGCGCAGCCGCTCGGCCAGCATGCGGCGGATCGCGAGACGGACGAGGCGATCGGGCACGAGGCCTGACTCGACGATGGACTCGGTGAGCGATCCCCCGAACATCGCACTCGGTCCGGCAAGGCGGTTGACTCTCACGATCCCGCCCCCGCCCTCTTGTCGCGACCAAGCGAGCGCGGAGCAGATCTGGACCCCGTGGCGAGGGCCTCCATGCGCTCCCGCAACCCGCGCGCCGCAGCGGCGCCGATGCCTTGGAAGACGAGACCGAGGAGCGGATCCGCGAGGCGCGCGACACCGGCCAGTTCGACCCGCGCGTCGTACGTGATCCGCGTTCCATCCGAACGCGGTACGAGGGTGATCTCATCGATCGACTCCACCCCGCTGGCCGTCCCGCGCAGCAGGATGCGATGGGGCGGCTCATGTGCCTCGAGCGTGTATTGCATCGGCACCCGACGCCCGAGGAAGGCTACGACAAGCGCGAAACGGCTGCCGACTCCGAGCGGGCCGCTGTCCACGCGGCGTGCTTCGATAACGCCTGGATCCCAGTCGGCGCAGTGGCAAAAGTCCGCCAGGTACTCGAAGGCACCGGTGAGGGGCATGGAGACGTCGATGACATCGAGAAAACGTGCCATGGGAATTAGACTCCGAATCCAAGGGAAGGCGACCCTAGCTGCCGATCGAAGAGTGTCAAAACCTCCCTGCGCGCGAGGCGGCGTGGACGGTTGCATGCCGCGAGATACGCGCGCATCGCCGGCACGAATGACACTTCCTCTTGGGTAGCTGCCGCAGCACAAAGCGCGGCCATTGCCACAACGGCCGCCCGGGCTAAGGCACATACTCGCTGCCCTGATTCGCCCATCGCGTCAGGGAACCCGCCGCGTGCGGTTTCGCGGCTCAAGTGCGCTGGCTCTCGGCGGGCTTGTAGCGCGCGCTCGCCGTACCTGGCTCGCGGTGGGAGCCCTCAATCAGCGCGTAAAGCCCGAGGGAAGAGACTCGAGGCCGCAGCTTGGATAGGGCTTCAGCTTCGATCTGGCGTACTCGCTCGCGGGAAAGGCCGAGCTTCTCGCCGATCTCCTGAAGAGTGTGGTCGTCCTCACCCCGCAGGCCGAAGCGCCAGACCAGCACCTTTGCCTCCCGGGCATTGAGCCCTCCCAGCAGCCGCTCGAGATCGCGCTGCAGCTTTCCCGTGTCTGTCGACGGACTCGTCCCCGCGTTTCTCGTGTCGGGCAGTACGTCCTTCACGCGCTTCGACTCCGTACCCGGAACCAGCGTCTCGAGGGAGAGGGGCTTGAGCCGCGCTTCCTGCAGCTTATTCATCTCGTCGGTACCGATCTGCAGCGTCTCGCGCATTTCGCTGACGGAGGGCTGCCGGCCGAGCACGCCCGAGAGCCTTCGATTGGCACGCTCGTAGCGGAGCATTAGATCGTAAATGTGAGACGGGAGCCGGACCGTGCGCGAGTGATTCTGTATCACGCGGATGAACGACTGACGGATCCACCAGACTGCGTAGGTCGAGAACTTGAATCCACGGCTATGGTCGAACTTTTCGACTGCCCGAATAAGGCCCAGGTTGCCTTCCTGGATTAAGTCCAAGAACGGAATGCCCATGCCGCGAAAGTTCTTTGCCACGGCGACAACGAGCTTGAGGTTATGGCGCACGAAGCGATTCTTGGCTTGGGAGAGCTCCAAGTAGAGTCTCTCGATCTCTTGCACTTCTAGACGCAGCGCGCGGACGCCCATTCCAACCTCGCGCTCGAGTGACACGCGCAGGCTTGCGGAAGGCACTCGCTCGAACTCTTCGAGCCGTGCTGCGAGCGCGAGCTGCGCGGCGCGCATCACCTCCATGGACAGTTCGGCTGCGGCAACGGCGCGCGCGAGCACGATCCGTAACGCCACCGCCTTCTTCCGCACTTGCGGATCGCGCAAGCTTTGCGCGCCGTCGAATCGGTCAAGGATTCGCTTGACCCGGTTGATCGCGGTGTCGATCGGGGCGCTGTAGTCGCGACCGCTACCGTCCCGGTGCAACGCGCTGAGCGTTGCGGTGACTCGACCCTCGGCGCGGATGGTTCTCCAGAGCTCGACGACGAATCGTGCAGTAAACGGGATGTGCCCCACGGCCTGCGCCCAGGCCGCCGTCCGGCGCTCGAGGTTTGTCGCGTGCTCAACTTCTTGCGCCCGCGTGAGCGTCGCGACCGGGGCGATCTCCCGCAGATAGCGGCGCAGGATCGCGGCCTCGTCCTGACCGGCACCCTTCTCTGCCCCGGGCCCTCCGCGCGCGGCCTCGTCGGGCCCAGCGTCCGTCGCGCGAGCGTGTGCGATCGTTTCACGCGGAGCCGCGAGCGATCCAAGCGAGAGGTCGACTTGCCTGATCTGGAGATCGTCATCCATAGCCTTATCCCCTGGGGTGTTATAAACGTTTTAAACGTTCATACTTTGCCTGCTATCTCAGAAATGTCAACAACCTCCCAGCCCAGAAACTCATGGATGGGCTTCGCTCTAACATCTCTGGATTTATTGACTTCTTCTAAACCGGTCCTAGTCTCGGCGAGTGGCGATCGAGGAGGAATGGAGTTTTTGACCGACTCACAGGGATACGTTTCCCCGATCGAACTCGCCCGCGCGGTCGGGCTTGGGGAATCGACGGTCAAGCGCTGGATCGATCAGGGCCGGGTGCCCGCAGTCAAGACCCCCGGGGGGCACCGGCGAATCCCCATCGCCGCCGCCCTCGGTTTCGTCCGCAGCGCGGGGCTCTCCCTTCTTGACCCGGGGGCGCTCGGCCTCTTGGTCGGGGGCGACGCGACGCCGCAGGGCCTGCGGAAGGTGCTCGCTACCAACCTGCCCGAGCCGGTCATCTCGTTGCTCGAACGCGTCTACGCTTCCGGCTTGACGGCTGCGGAGCTCGCGGACGACTGGATCGCGCCCGCCATGGCATCCATC
>Ga0074046_10000838_pt1 | contig 28360 bp, 26 predicted proteins | sample BogForMeECP23OM3_FD_94441 | JGI IMG/M metagenome (GOLD analysis project Ga0074046, IMG submission 94441) | Bog forest soil microbial communities from Calvert Island, British Columbia, Canada - Bog Forest MetaG ECP23OM3 | ecosystem: Environmental > Terrestrial > Soil > Wetlands ... | reverse complement strand
CGGAGAAGAAGCGGGAATCAAGTCCGCGACATTTTCGGTGCTTGGCCAGTATGCGTTCGGCTATTTGACCAGCGAGATCGGCGTGCACCGGCTGGTGCGGATTTCGCCCTTCGATCAGGCGAAACGGCGGCACACGTCGTTTGCCAGCGTGTACGTTTCGCCCGAGATTGACGACAGCATCGAGGTCGTCATCAAGCCGGATGACATCCGGATTGACACTTACCGATCGAGTGGCAAGGGTGGGCAGCACGTGAATACGACGGATTCGGCGGTGCGGATCACGCACATCCCGACGGGCCTGGTCGCCAATTGCCAGAATGAGCGCTCGCAGCACAAGAATAAAGAAAAGGCGATGAGCATGCTGCGCTCAAAGCTTTATGAATTTGAACTGGAGAAAAAGCGCGAGGTCACGAAGAAAATTGAGGATTCGAAACTGGATATTGATTTCGGTTCGCAGATCCGGTCGTATGTGCTGCAACCCTACCGCATGATCAAGGATCACCGCACGAAGTTGGAGATCGGCGACGTGGATCGCGTGATCGATGGCGATCTGATGCCGCTGATGCGGGCGTATCTGCGGATGCGACGGGGCGAGAAGAAATCATGAGCGCGCGCGCGGCAGCCATCCACCGCGGTTTAAGTCTGGAGTACTTCACGGTCGGCTGGAATCTGCTGGAGGCGGCGGTCGCGCTGGTTTCAGGTGCCGTGGCCGGCAGCATCGCGTTGATCGGCTTCGGGCTGGATTCGCTGATCGAGGTATCGTCCGGTGGCGTTCTGCTCTGGCGCTTGCGTGCGGATCAGGACGAAGAACGCAGGGAAAGAGTGGAGCGGAGTGCGTTGAAGCTGGTGGGTTGGAGTCTGCTCCTGCTGGCCGCCTACGTTGCCGGAGATTCGGTGTTCAGCTTGGTTCGGCGGGAGGCCCCGGAGAGGAGTTTGCCGGGAATTGCATTGGCCTTCGCGTCGTTGATTGCGATGCCGTTGCTGGCGCGGGCAAAGCGTCGAGTCGCGTCGGTACTGGGAAGTTCGGCGCTGCAAGCCGATTCGCGGCAGACCGACATCTGCGCTTATCTTTCCGCCGTTCTTTTGCTGGGTCTGCTGTTGAACGCCGCTTTCCGGTGGTGGTGGGCTGATCCGGTGGCCGGGTTGGTGATGGTGCCTTTGATTGCGTATGAGGGCAGCGAGGCGCTGCGCGGAAAAACCTGTTGTCAGCATTGCGGGTAGAGGTTTGAAGGTAACGAAAGCCTATGGGAGTGTCGAAGACGACTTCGCTGAAACCGCCAGCACTTGGCTCCCGCCTGCAGCGTGCCTTCCGCTATGCCGCGGAGCAACACGACGGGCAGACGCGGAAGCAATCAGCGGTGCCTTACCTCTCGCACCTGATGGCGGTGGCGTCGCTGGTGCTGGAGGCCGGCGGCGACGAAGATATGGCCATCGCGGCGCTGCTGCACGATGTAGTCGAAGATTGCGGCGGCATGCCGAGGCTGCGCGAAATCCGCAAACAGTTTGGTCCGCGGGTGGCGAAGATTGTGGAGGGCTGCACGGATTCATTCGGCGAGCCGAAGCCGGAGTGGGTGGAACGGAAGAAAGACTATCTGCGCGAAGTGCAACATGCCGATGCCGAGACGCGGCTGGTGTCAGCTTCTGACAAACTGCACAACGTCCGCACGATTCTGGCAGATTACCGGCTGCATGGAGAGGGCATCTGGCAGCGGTTCACGGGAAGAAAGGAAGGGACGCTCTGGTACTATCGCGCCTTGAGCGACGAATACCAGCAGCGGAACCCGAACCGAATTACGCGGGAACTCGAGATTGCAGTCGCGCAATTGGAAAGAGCGGTCGGGCAGAAGACACGAAAACCGAAAGAGTTCACCAAGAAGAAAGGTGCCGTACGTTCCGGGAGATGAACCATGCCCCGAATGATTGATCTGGTCCGCAATTCGCAGCTTCCGTCGAATCTGATGCAATTTGCGGTGCGCGGAGCCCTCTCCGTGCCGCCGAGCGAGACGATTGAGATCCTGGTCCATCTGGCGCTGCATAACAAATTGTTTGCGGAGCGGGCCCGTCTGACGCTGGCCGGTTGGGATGAAAAAAGCAGCATAGCCGCGGCTGCCGATCCCCAGACCAGCGCCGAGGTTCTGGGGTATTTCGTTTCTCCGGACAATCTGCGGACTAGCCTGCTGCCGGCGCTGGCAGAGAATCCATCGGTAAGCGAAGAGGCGCTCAACGAACTGGCAGTGTCAGGATCGCGCTCGATCGTAGAAATATTGTTGAAGAGCGCGCGCGTGATGAACTCTCCGCGGCTGGTGCAGAAGTTGCAGTCGAATCCTAGCCTGCGGCGGAATGAAATCGCCGAAATTGGAAAGAAGGCGCCGGCCTTGGAGACGAGTCCGGCAGCCGAGCCCGCCGAGACGGAACCGCACCCTGAAGTCATAGAAACAGCGGTCATCAAGTATCTGGAAGAGAATGCGGTGGAACTGGCGGCCGAAAAAGAGAAACCGTTCCAGCCCATAGGCATAACGCACGAAGAATTAGCGCACCCAGATGCAGGGGGCGAGGCGGCGCGTCAGGTTGAGCCGCAGGCGGACGCGGCCACGGTGAGTGCGGACGCCGACGCGACAGCGATCGCGCAACGCAAGGCAGCCGCGGCCGCGCTTGCCGTTCATGCCAAGAAGCATCCGCATCCCGGTGAGGAACGGCGCGACAGCACGCTGCAGAAGATTGCGAAGCTCGACATCAAGGGCCGCATCGCGCTGGCCATGCGCGGCAACAAGGAGGACCGGTCGATCCTGATTCGCGATTCCACCAAGCTCGTGTCCCTGGCGGTATTGGACTCACCCAAGGTTTCGGACGCCGAAGTGGAGGCTTTTGCGCTGCAGAAGAATGTGCTGGAAGCGGTGCTGCGCGCGATTCCGATGAAACGGAAGTTTGCCAAGAATTACGCCATCACGCGGAATCTGGTTACGAACCCGCGCACGCCAATCGATGTCTCGCTGGGATTGATGAAGAACCTGCTGACTCGCGACCTGAAGAATCTGTCGGACAACAAAGAGGTTTCGGACACAATCCGCAAGATGGCGACGCGGATGTTTAAGCAAAAGACGGAGAAGAAAGACTGAAGGGCGGTCGATGGTCGTCAGTCGTTGGTCGTTTGGGAAATAGGTGGCTTTCGGGAATTGGACATCCTCAAATGAAGCAATCCGATCCTATTTACGAGTTGCTATCTCGGGCGAAGACAATTGCCGTCGTCGGATTGTCAGGAAGTCCGCTGCGACCGAGTCACGGTGTTTCCGCCTACATGCAGGCGGCGGGATACAAGATTATCCCCGTGAATCCGCAGATTGCCGAGGCGCTCGGCGAAAAGTCGTATCCATCGTTACTGGAAATACCGCTCGCAATGGCGAAGAAGATTGATCTGGTGGATGTATTTCGGCGGCCCGAGTACGTGGACGAGATCGTGGAGCAGGCCATTCAGTTGAAGATTCCAGCGATCTGGCTGCAGGAGGACGTGATCAACGAACGGGCAGCGGAGAAGGCGCGGAAGGCCGGAATGTTTGTGGTGATGGACCGCTGCATTTTGAAAGAGCACCGGGCGAGATTCGGATAGCGAATCGCGTCAGGCGTTCCCGCTCGATCCCAATTCTGTTCCGCGCGCCCTCACCAGAATTACCGTGGCATCGTCACGCAGTCCAGTTCCATTCGTGAATTTTCTGACATCCGCGAGCAGACTATCGGGCGTAATGTCGGGCGATTGCATTTGAGCGAGCAGCCGCTCTGCGCCGTATTCTTCGCCGGAATCGATTTCCGCCTCGGTGATTCCGTCGGAATAAAACGCGATCCGGGAATCTTTGCCGACGGTTACTTCCGTCTCCGAGAATTTGCTGGCTGAAATTCCCAGCGGCATCCCGTGCTCGTGATGGATCCAGCGGTGGCCGGAAGGTTCGACCAGCAGCGGCGACAGATGGCCGGCGTTCGCGATGCGCAGAAGGCGGCTCGACGGGTCGAGTTCGGCGTACACCATGGTGACAAAACGGCCGCTGGGGAAATCCTCGATCATCAGTTTGTTGAGGCGCGCCATGACCTCGGCGGGCCCCGATCCGGTCTGCGCCAGCGAGCGCAGCATGCCGCGCGTGGCGGACATGAGCAGCGCCGCCGCCGTTCCCTTGCCGGAAACATCGGCGAGGACCAGTCCCCAGCGTCCATTTTTCAGCGGAATGAAGTCATACCAGTCACCGCCCACCGAGCCTGCCGGAATGGAAAGCCCCGACACCGAAAACCCTGGGATCAGAGGAGAGCTGCGCGGCAGCAGGGCCTGCTGAATGGAGCGAGCCTCTTCGGCCTCGCGACTCATGCGCGTGCGCTGGTCTCGCTCATTGCCAAAGCGCCGGGCGTTGTGAACCGCGACGGCGACGTGATCGCACAATCCTTGCAGCAGGCGCAGTTGGTCGGGACAGAAAGCGTTCAGCTCGCAATGGGAAGCGGTGAAAACTCCGACCAGTTCGCCCTCGCGTTGCAACGGGATGGCGACTTCGGAGCGCGTATCCGGCTCGCAGGCTTCGTAGTAAGGGTCGCGACTGACGTCGGGAGCATAGTGCATTTTGCCAGTGGCCGCGACGTGTCCCACCATTCCGTCCCCCATCTTGAGGTGATGGCCCTTGCTGTAAACGCTGCAGCCGCGAACCCCGGCTAGCACGAATTCAGAATTTTCCTGAGCGCGGAGATAAAGGTTGATTTCGACGCAGCCGAGCGACGCCGCAACTTCGTCAACGATCCGCGGAACGAGCTCTTCAAGGTCGAGAGTGGAGGTGATGCGCTGGGCGAATTTCTGCATGCGCACCAGTTCGGCGATCCTGTGAGCTGACGTTTCGGGCATTGGCTGCGGGGACAAGCCGAAATCCGTGAGCGGGCTGGTGGCCATGGCGAAACCCTCCTTAGCGGGTCGCTTACGACTGTTTATAAGATTGCGGGAATCAGGTTTCAGATTCTCTTTTTGTTCGGCTTGTCTTTGGATTTGATGCCGGCTGCTTCAGCCGTTTGATTTCTTCCAGGCGTTCGCGAATCCGCTTCTCAATCCCTTCATTCGTCGGGTGATAGTACACGCGGTTGCGTAAACTGTCGGGCAGGCACTGCATGTTGGCGACCTTGGCTTCGGTGTCGTGGGCGTATTGATAGTCCTTGCCGTAGCCGAGGCCTTTCATCAGGCTGGTGGGTGCATTGCGCAGGTGCAGCGGGACAGGCTCGGCGGTGGTTTGCTCTACGTCCTGGCGAACCGCGCCGTATGCGGTGTATAGCGCGTTCGACTTGGGTGCGACCGACAGATAGACGACCGCTTGTGCCAGGGCCAGATTGCCCTCCGGCATGCCGATGAAATCAACGGCGTCACGAGCCGCCATGCACAACGCGAGCGCGCCCGGCTCGGCCAATCCGATGTCCTCGACCGCCATGCGGACCACGCGGCGGGCAATATAAAGCGGATCTTCTCCGGCTTCAAGCATGCGAGCCAGCCAGTAGAGAGCGGCGTCGGGATCGCTGTTGCGGACTGACTTGTGCAACGCCGAGATGATGTTGTAATGCTCTTCGCCGCCTTTGTCGTAGAGCAAAACCCGCTTCTGGAGGGCTTCCTGGATGGTGGCGTCGGTGATGGCATTCGTCGTGGCTCCGGGCGGAGACGCGGCTAGCCGCGTCTCTACAGACAGGGCGGCGGCTACTTCTATAACGTTGTAGGCGCTGCGGGCGTCTCCGCTTGAGTAGTTAGCGATCTTACGAAGTGATTCGTCAGCGACTTCGAGATGCATCTGGCCGAGACCGCGCTCGGTATCGCTGAGCGCGCGGCGCAGAAGAACGGCGATCTGGTCTTCAGTCAACGGGTTCAATGCATAGACGCGGCAGCGCGAAAGCAGCGCGGAGTTGATTTCGAACGACGGATTTTCCGTGGTGGCGCCAATCAGGCGAATGCTGCCTTTCTCCACGTGGGGGAGGAAGGCATCCTGCTGCGCTTTGTTGAAGCGGTGAATTTCATCGACGAAGACGATGGTGCGCGTTCCGTACTGGCGGGCGCGGTCGGCATCGCTCATGACCTGCTTGATTTCCTTGATGCCGGCGAGCACGGCGGAAAACTCGATGAAGTCGGCCTTGGTGATGCCTGCAATAATTTTGGCGAGGGTGGTTTTGCCCGTGCCGGGAGGGCCCCAGAAAATCATCGAGGTAGGGTCATCACGCTCGATCTGCACGCGCAGCGGTTTGGCGGGCCCGACCAGGTGTTCCTGCCCGACGAATTCATCCAGCGTTCGCGGCCGCATGCGGTCAGCGAGCGGGCGCGCTCCCTGTTGACTGGAGTCTTCCGGCGGGATGGTCTGGAAAAGATTCACAAGATCATTTCACCACAGAGTCACAGAGATACAGAGAAAACCAAAGCAATTTCTTAGGTCTTCCTCTGTGTCCCTGTGACTCTGTGGTGGGAATTGTCTTCTTGACGGCTTCTCGCGGTTTCGTACAGCACGATGCTGGCTGCGACTCCGGCGTTGAGCGATTCGACCTGCGCCGCTTGCGGGATCGCCAGGGTCTCGTCCATTTCGCGCGTGAGTTCACGGGACAGGCCGGCGCCTTCGTTGCCGATGAAGATCGCGAGCGGCAGAGTCCATGAGATCTGGGGCAGCGGAGTTCCCTGGTGCGAGGAAGTCGCCAGCAGGCGAATGCCACGCGCCCGCAGAAGCGGAATCAACTCCGCAGAAGAGATCCGCAAGAAAGGCAAACGGAAGATGGAACCCGCCGAACCGCGCAGAACTTTCGAGTTGTAGGGACTGACGGTGCCTTCGGTCAGAAAAATTCCGGCTGCGCCAAAGGCTTCGGCGGAGCGCAGGATCGTGCCCAGGTTACCCGGGTCCTGCAGGCCCGCGGCTACGACCAACGGGCCGTCGTTCGAGCGGTCGAGCAACTGAGCGGAAGAGAGAGCGGGCAGTTTGAGCAGGGCCGCCACGCCTTGGGGTGCCTCGCTCGGCACGATCGAATTGAACAGCGCATTGGGCAGGACGAGGGTTTCGGTGCGCGCGCCGATCTGCGGCAGGAGTTTTTCGGCGAGGGGCCGCGCCGATTCGCTGAAAAAAACGCTCTCCAGATGCTGGCCGCTGCGCAATGCTTCTTCGAGCAACTTGACGCCTTCGATGGCACATTCGCCCCGCGCCGTCAGCTCGGCGCGGCGGAAGGCGAGCCGCAATTCCTTCAGCCTCGGGTGGTGGCGTCCGGCGACGGGGCGCAGACGCTCCGCCTGATTACGAGTTCGCGCCCCCTTGGCGTCCGGTTTCATAGGTTGGTTCCAAGATCACGTTGTATGGTACATTTCATTGTTTACGCCGACAATGTTTGCGCCGACAATGTTTAGCTGATCGTCGGGAAGGGAATAGAGTGCGCGCGGAAATCCTTAAAATTGATGCCGTAACGCCCGAAGCTTCGTTGATCAAGTATGCCGCCGAGCAGATTCAGTCCGGGCAGGTGCTGGGTATGCCCACCGATACGTTCTATGGACTGGCGGCGGACCCATTCAACCTGCGCGCGGTGGAGCGCGTGTATGAAATCAAGTCGCGCTTGCGGCACAAGCCGCTGTCGCTGCTGATCGAGAACGTAGACCAGGCGGAGGAATTCGCGCGTCCCTTGCCGGACGATTTCCATCTTCTGGCGCGGCGTTTCTGGCCGGGACCGCTTACCATGATTGTGCCGGCGGCGTCGCATCTGCCGCTGAAGGTAACCGCGAACACGGCGAACGTAGCGCTGCGCGTGCCAGCGGCCGAGATCCCGCTGGCGGTGGTGCGAGCGGCGAAAATTCCGATCACGGCGACCTCCGCCAACCTGAGTGGCGCTGCGGAATGCACGACCGCGGAGCAGGTGCAGGAGCAGTTGCAAGGGCGCATCTCAATGATCGTGGACGGCGGGAAATCTCCGCGGACCATTTCCTCGACCATTGTGCACTTTCGAGAAGACGGCACCTGGCAGATTTTGCGCGAAGGTGCGATTCCCGCCAAGGATATTATCGAAGCCTTGTCGTAAGGCAGGGTTCAAAGTCTATATTGATGGCCGAAGACACCAATCCATCTAACTCTCAAAAACCTCTATGGATGCGTCCCTGGCCGCTGTTGCTGCTGGCGGTGGTGGGAGCGCTGGTGCTGTTTCTTGGCGTGACCGGATCGCGCATCGTGGGCGCGGCCTCAGAAGCACCGGCGAAAAAAGCGGATGTGATCGTTATTTTCGGAGCTGCCGAGTATGTGGGCCGTCCTTCGCCGGTCTACCGCGCGCGGCTGGATCACGGTTACGAATTGTTTCAGAAGGGAATGGCTCCGGTAGTGATCACGACCGGCGGAGCGGCGCAGGATCCGGATTTCAGCGAGGGCGGCGTTGGCCGGGACTATCTTCTGCGGCGCGGTGTTCCGGAGCAGGCTTTGATTGCGGAGACCCAGGGCTCTGACACGGCGCAGTCGGCGGCGCGGGTGGCCAACATCATGCGCGCGAACGGCATGCGCAACTGCATCGCGGTCAGCGATGCCTACCATGTATTCCGCATTCGCGCCTTGCTGGAGCACGAAGGAGTGCAAGTGGAGTTGGCGCCCCGGCCAGAGTCGCGTCCGCGCTCCCTATGGGAGCGGTTTGTGGCGGTGATGCGTGAAGCGATGAGCTACCTGGTGTGGAAAGCCGGGATGACGTAGAGCGGCTGCGAGCTACGGGCTTCAAGCAACCATTCATTTGTGTAGAGACGAGGCTTGCCTCGTCTCCCACGCCGCGGAGACGCGGCAAGCCGCGTCTCTACCATCCCATCTTTTCTCGCAGGCTGGTGACATGCGCCACGTGGTGGCGTCCGTGCCAGGAATAGAGTGCGAGAGTTTTTTCCAGCGACATCGGGCCCAGTTCAGGATGGCGGAAGGTACGTTGCCAATCCGCGTCGGTGAGTTCGCGCAACATCAGCATCCAGCGCTGGTGCAGGGAGTCAAGCAAAACCAGCGACACTCCGATGGGGGCGTGTTTGGCTTCGGGCAACTCAGCCCACAAATTTTCCCTGTATGGCTTGATGGTGGGCTCGTCTTCGGTCAGCGCCAGCTTGAAACGAACATAGGAGTTCATGTGGCTGTCGGGCAGGTGATGGGCTAGCTGGCGCAGAGTCCAGCCGCCATCACGGTACGGAGTATCCAATTGCTGGTCTGAAAGTCCAAGCAGGGCGGCACGCAACCGCGCGGGAGTCTGCTCGATGTCGGTCAGGCACTGTTGCTTCTGCTCCGGCGTAAGCGGACCGGCGTAGGAAAACTTTCCGATGGGATAGCGCGGGTCAGACATGAACTCTCCTTCGGATGGGTAGATGATTTCGGAGTGAAATGTGGTGCAGAAAAAGGAGCTTGCCATTGGAGAGGGGAGCGTCCCCGCCCGACTGGACGGGCGAGGCGCCCGTCGCTCAACTAGCGCACCATGGCGAGAATGCGAACCGGCGCGGCCTCGCCCGGCTTCTGGATCGTCTTCTTTGCCGGCGCGACGATGATGAGCGAGCCGGTCGCAGGCAGTGCGGTGAAGCGCGCCGCGTCCTCCACGACATAGCTTCCATGGAGCGCGAGCTGCCGCGCCAGGTTACGGTCGGAGGCGAAGTCCACGGGCGTCTCGACGGCAAAGCCGATGGTGTAGCGAGCGTCGATGAGGAACTCAGCCGCGTCACGGGCGATGGGAAATGACGGGGTTAACCGGGCATTCGCGGCTAAATCATTCGTTGACAGATCATCGTGCGTGCGAGTGCGGCGGATGGCGACCACGGCGCCTTGCGGGATCACGCCGTGGCGCGATTCCCATGCCGCGATGTCGTCGAGAGAAATCTGCGGACTGCCCTCGGGCGCTGGGTTCAAATCCATAACTACCAGCGGAGCGATCAGGCGGTCAGCCGGAATCTGGCTGGCGGTCCAAGTCCCGGGGATCAGCGCGGCGGGAGCAATGATACGGGCTCCCGACTCTTTGGGCTGGGCTTGGGCCAGAGCCGGCGTTGCCATTTGCCCATCGGTCAGGTCCACCACGCGGGAATAGCGATTCGGCTGCGTCGAACCGGGACGCCGGTCGGCGAACAGCAGAATGGCGAGCACGAGCGCGTAGGCGATGATAAAACTGCGAATCCGCATTCAATTTCCTAGCTGGAAGTAAGTGAGACGTAACTCCAGCCTGTATTGTTGCCCGCGGGGGTGACAACTTCAATCCTCCGGTGGACATGACCCATTGGTGGCGCGAAATCGCCATGGACTTCTCCCACTCCGAATCACCCGTATTCGACTGAAAAACTTTGGTTTCCGGTTCATTATTTCGGGCAAGACGCGCAAGCGTTAGAATACAGTTAACTTTCCATCCGCTCTCCAGGTCGAACGCAATCACCGGTTTCGATTCCGGCTGGGGCGTCCACACGTGGGGGCACGAGCTGAGGATTCAGAACTGAGGAGTAATGTTCGGCCGCGAAGAAAAGGTATCCACGTTCCGGCTCACTGCCGTGCAGTACGTCATCCTGGCTATTTTTTTGGTGTTGGCGTACCGGCTGTGGCGGCTGCAGGTGATGCAAAGCGATGAGTACGCTTTGATGGCGGAGAAGAACCGCGTTCGCAATGTGCCGATTCTGGCGCCGCGCGGCAAGATTCTGGACCGCGAAGGCCGCATCATTGTGGATAACTACCCGTCGTTTTCCGCGTTGCTGCTGCGCGATTCCACGCGCGATCTAAACGCTGACGCCGACGCCATTGCCAAGGGCCTGCACTTGAATCCCGATGAAGTCCGCCAGCGTATCAAGCGCTCCGCATGGATGCCGCAGTACCAGCCGATTTTTCTGAAGGAAGACATCACGCCCGACGAGCTCGCCTTCATCGAGGCGCACAAGAACGAGCTTCCCGAGCTTGAAACCATCATGTCGCACCGGCGGCTGTATCCGCGTAACGGATTCATGGCGCACCTGATCGGCTACGTCGGCGAAGTGACAGAAGACATGCTCAATCAGCCGCAGTTCGAGCTCTACACGCCGGGCGACGTGGTTGGAGTGAGCGGGGTCGAGAAGCAGTACAACAGCATCCTGATGGGCAAGAACGGATCGCGGCGTGCGATCGTCAACAGCCACGGGCGTGAAGTCGGGCGGCTCGACGAAACACCGGCGGAGCCGGGCAAGCAGCTCAAGCTCACGCTCGACCTCGATTTGCAGATTGCGGCGGAAGAGGCCATCGAAGGCAAGAACGGCGCGATTGTTGCCATGGATCCACACACCGGCGAAATCCTGGCGATGGTGAGCCGGCCGACGTTCGATCCCAACGATTTCGCAATCAAGATTTCACGGGAGGAGTGGGACAAACTAGTCAACGATCCCGATAAGCCTCTGCTGAACAAAGCGATTCAGGCTCAGCTCGCACCCGGTTCGACGTTCAAGATCATTATGGCGACCGCCGGGTGGCAAGAGGGAATTGCTCAAACCCTGCACGTGAACTGCAACGGAGGCGCCACGTTCTACGGACGGCGTTTTGGATGCTGGGTGAAAAGCGGACACGGCGCGATCGATCTGCCGAAGGCAATCTACCAGTCCTGCGACGTCTTCTTTTACACGCTGGCGGAAAAGCTGGGCATCGATCGGATCGCAAAGTACGCAACCGCTTTTGGGCTAGGTCAGAAGACTGGCATCGACCTACCTAACGAAGTGACGGGCGTAATGCCCTCGGAAGAATGGAAGATCCGCAACTTCAAGCAGAAGTGGTTTGCCGGGGAAACGATTTCGGTTGGCATCGGCCAGGGCGCGGTGGCGATTACTCCCGTGCAGTTGATGCGCGCCGTCGGCGCCATTTCCATGGACGGCCGGATGGTTGTCCCGCACGTCATCAATCCGACAAACTTGCCGCCGGGCTTCGTGGAGACCACGCACTACACAGAAGTGAAAGAAGTTCCGATTGATCCTACGGGATGGAACACCATCACCGACGCGATGAGCCGGGTGCTGTTGCCGGAAGGCACAGCTCCTTCAGCGCACATTCCGGGAATCGATATCGCGGGTAAGACCGGGTCGGCGCAGATTGTCTCGCTGGCGCTGCGGGCAAAGCATAAGAACGACGAAGAGTTCGCTCAGAACGGATGGTTTGTGGGATTCACGCCCCGACGCAATCCGGACATTATTGTTTGCGTGCTCTTCGAAGGCGGCGAGCACGGCAAACTGGCGGCGCGTCTGGCGACCCAGGTGATCAAGGCCTACGTGGACAAGCAGCGGCGCCTGCCTACGAAGATGGCGGGGGGCTCGGGCAAAGTGGAAGTGAGCAGCTTGTGGACCGATTCCGGCGGCATGAACGAAGACGGAACGAAGACGGATGGAGACCACTTGCAGGCCGGCCGCTTTCTGGTCGACGTTGCGCGCAAGAGAGGTCCGCTGGCCACGGCGGCGCCCGGCATGCACTGATCGACTCTGCTCAACTAAATCAAAATCCTCAACTGCTCGTGATACGTTGGATCCCAACATGAAGGCCGTTGCCCAATTGGCATTGGATGCCGCATCCGTGGGCGGAGTGACGTATGCCGACGCGCGTGTGGTCTCTATTCGCAGCCGCTCGCTGACCACCAAGAATGGGCAGGTGGGCCATGCCTCGGAGTCCGAGTCGCTCGGCATCGGCGTGCGCGTGATCGCGGATGGCGCATGGGGTTTTGCCGCGTCCGCCCATCTCAGCCGCGCCGCGCTGGAAGCGGCTGCCCTGCTGGCGGTCGAAATTGCCCGGGCATCGGCGCGCGTGAAAAAGGAGGATGTCCGACTGGCTCCCGAACCGGCGGCGGTGGCAGAGTGGACGACTCCATTCAAGACCGATCCGTTTGCCACGTCGGTCGAGCAGAATCTCGATCTGTTGCTGAAGGTTGATGCGGAGATGCGCGCCGTCGCCGGCGTCACGCTCGCCGAGACCGGCATGAACTTTCAGCGCGAAGAGTCGTGGTTTCTTTCTTCCGAGGGCTCTTGCATCCACCAGACAAAGTATTCGACCGGCGCCGGATATACGGCGTATGCGTTTGCCGGGTCCGAGATTCAAAAACGGTCGTATCCGAACTCCTTCGGCGGGCAATGGCAGAACCGCGGCTACGAACTGATCGAAGAAATGAAATTAGTGGAGAATGCCCGGCGGGTGGCGGAAGAAGCCGTCGCCTTGCACCACGCCGACCAATGCCCGGAAGGTACGCACACAATCATTCTGGACAGCTCGCAACTGGGCTTACAGATTCACGAGTCCATCGGGCATCCGATTGAACTGGATCGCGTGCTCGGCATGGAAGCAAATTTTGCGGGTACATCGTTCCTTACTCTCGAAAAGCTGGGAAATCTGCGCTACGGCAGCGAACTGGTCAACGTCGTGGCCGACGCTCGGCAGGAGCACGGACCGGGCCTCGGCACCTTCGCCTATGACGACGAAGGCGTGGCCGCGCAGTCGACGCCCATCATCACGAATGGACGCTTTACCGGATATCTGAGTTCGCGTGAAACCGCCCACATGGTTGGCGCCACGCGATCGGGCGGAACGCTGCGTGCGGAAGGTTGGAATCGCCTGCCCCTGATTCGCATGACCAACGTCAGCATTTTGCCCGGAGAGAAGCCGCTGAGTCTGAAACAGCTGATTGCCGCGACCGACGATGGCATCTACATGGAGACCAACAAGTCCTGGTCGATTGACGACAAGCGTTATAACTTTCAGTTCGGATGCGAGATTGCGTGGGAGATCAGGCACGGCAGGCGGGTGCGGATGCTGAAAAATCCTTCTTACTCTGGGATCACTACCGAATTTTGGAATTCTATGGACGCGATCTGCTCGCGCGACGAGTGGGCGATATGGGGAACGCCCAACTGCGGCAAGGGCCAGCCGCAGCAGGTCGTGGGCACGGGACACGGGGCGAGCCCGGCGCGGTTTCGAAATATTCGCGTCGGCTCGGCGTACCGGGGGAGTTAGTTCACCACAGAGACACAGAGACACAGAGAAAGTCAAAGAATTGTTTACGCAAGAACAGTCCGCCGAAGTCTTTGATCGAATGCGCCGTTTCTCGGCTGCCGACGAGGTCGAGGCCATCTTCACCGGCTCGCGCTTCGCCCTGACACGCTTTGCCAACAGCACCATTCATCAGAATGTGGAGGAAGAGAACTCGATCGTTTCGATCCGCACGAATTTTGCCGGACGGACGGCGCGGGCCACCGCCAATCAGTTCGACGACGAGAGTTTGCGGCGGGCGGTAGCTGCTTCGGAGAACTTAGCCCGAGTGCAGGCTCCCGATCCCGACTTGCTGCCGATGCCTACGGCGGAGGAAGCAAAGGCCGCGGGCGAGGGCGCCCGCGCCACACGGTTCTTCGAGCAGACAGCCGCGATTGCTCCGGCCGATCGCGCCGAGGTGGTCAGGGGCATCGTGTCCGTTGCCGCGAAGCACAAGCTGACGACGGCGGGCATCTATTCGAACTCGGAGTCCCGCGAAGGAATCTTCAACTCGCGTGGCCTGGCGAATTGGCATGACCAGACGTTGGCGGAGATCTCCATCACCATGCTGGCCGAGGATTCGTCCGGCTGGCAGAAATCGAATTCGCCAGACGTGCGTAACCTCGACCCTCAGCGGCTGGCGGAGACGGCTGCAAAAAAGGCGGTCGATTCAGCCCATCCGCGCGAGATCGCGCCGGGGAAGTACACGGTAATTCTTGAACCGGCCGCAGTCCTCGATATTGTTGGATTCATGTTCTGGGATTACAGCGGAGTGGCGATTGTCGATCAACGCTCGTTCTTGAACGACCGGATTGGCACGCAACTATTTGGAGAGAACATCAACATCAGCGACGACGTCAGCCATCCGCTGCAAGCGGGTTCGCCGTTCGACGGCGAGGGCATGCAGCGTCGGCGCTTGCAACTGGTCGAGAACGGCGTGGTCAAGCGCGTGGTGTACGCTCGTGCCACGGCACGGAAGATGAAGAATTCGGAGTATGCCGCCAAGGTCGGTCCCGTCGAACCCACCGGCCACGGATTTCCCCTGCCGAACGAGATGGGCGAGATGCCCGTGAACATTGTTTTCGATGCGCCAGAAAAGCCGCAAAGCGTAGAAGATATGACGGCTTCTACTGAGCGCGGCATCCTGGTCACGCGGCTGTGGTACATCCGCGAAGTCGATCCCTACGAGAAGATCGTGACCGGCATGACGAGGGACGGAACGTTCCTGGTGGAGAATGGCAAGGTGCAGTGCGGGCTGCGAAACTTCCGGTTTAACGAAAGCCTGATTTCGATGCTGAAGAATGTCGAGGGGATGAGCGCCCCAATCCGCGCCAGCGGAGAGGAATCGTTCGACATGGTGGTGCCGGCGATGAAGGTAAGAGAGTTTAACTTTACGGAAGCGACGAAGTTCTGAGAACTAGCAATTAGCACTTAGCAATTAGCATTTGGCCTTTACGTTCGATATTTACTTTTCGTAACAGGGAACTCAACATCTTTCGGACCTGGGAAAGCTCGTCTTCTGCGATTCTCGAGTAGTCGGGTGCGGTGAGGTAGCCCAAGTCCTTGGCCAGCAGCAATTCGTAATCCAGTTCACTGGCCGAGCCAGACGCAATCTGAAGAAAACGTTGAAACTCGTTATTTCCTGTCTTTCCACAGCCTTCGGCAATGTTCGCGCCAATGGAAACAGCACATCGCCGAATCTGACTTGTCAGGCCGTAGAGTTCTTCCCTGGGAAATTTTAGCGTTGCGGCATAAATCGCCAGAGTGAGCTTGTGAGACCGTTCCCAGACATGCAAGTCATGGAAATCCTTCATGTACGCCTCCAGAGGCCGAATGGGTTAGCTAAGTGCTAAATGCTAAGTGCTAACTGCTGTCTCGGCTGTGATGGCGCACACAGCATCTTTGGTATGCCCGTAAGTTCCTGTACCAAAGGCACTTCGCCGCTCTTGTTCCATGACTTCCGTAACTTTGCATGGCTGATGCTGGGGTGTAATCTCGGCCTGAAATGTGCACATTCTCAATTGGAGTGGTGCACGGGGCAAGCCGGAAGGAAGGTCGTCGCAAACGTGTCTGAAACCGCCAAGGGAACTGTTGCTGAAAGCAGCAAGAATCGACGGGGTTATACGGACGTGCAAGGCGCGCCGCGCTTTCCCATCAAGTTGCCGGTGGCAGTGAAGTCGGCAGACACCGGCTCTGGAATTTGGGGAAAGTCGATCGAGACCGAGAACATTTCCGCCAACGGAGTCCTGTTCCGCATGGATGCCGATGTTCCGGTAGGTTCGGCCGTGGATTTTACGATCTCTCTTCCCGCCGATGTAGTCGGCGCGAAAGCAGACGTGCAGGTGGATTGCCGCGGACGAGTGGTACGCAGTTTTGAAGACGGCGGCCGGCGTGGAGTCGGTGTGGTCATTGACGAGTATCGTTTCGAACGCAGGTAGTGGGTGCAGTAGTTGGTGCAATGAAGTGGAGACGCGGTTTGCCGCGTCTTTCAGTCGGCCGCGCGGGTAGGGCGCGAAAGAGGACAGATGGGCAGCACTTCGGTCAGCGTTGAGCCAGGCGACGGTCTTCATCTTGAGGACGGCAAAGGCACGATCCGCGTCATTGTGGCCGATACCCAAGCCATTTTCCGCGCCGGCTTGCGCAAGATCTTTGCCCTCGAGGATGACATCCGGGTGGTCGGACAGGCCGAAAGCGTCGAACAAACGGTTAGCGCCATTCAGAAATTTTCCGCCGACGTTGTGATCTTCGAGGCGGCTCTAACCCCGAGTCCAGCCGATACCGTTTCTGATCTTCTCCGGCAAAATGCGAACTGCCATTTGGTGGTGGTGCTGCAAGAGCCCGACCAGGAGATGACACTCGACCTGTTCCGGCGCGGTGCTCATGGCATCGTTTCACGGGAAATTGAGCCGGAAATGCTGGTGGAATGCCTGCGCAAAGTCGCTCAAGGCGAGCCCTGGCTCGACAGTCGGGCGATTGGCTGGGTGATGCAGGCCTACCGTACCCAAGGCTTGCGTCCGACCGGGTCGCGTCCTAAAGTTTCGCTCACTCCTAAAGAGTCGCACATAGTCTCCTGCGTTACTCAGGGGATGAAGAACAAGGAAATTGCCTTGCGGGTGGGCACGACCGAACAGGTGGTCAAGAACTATCTCCGCAAAGTCTACGACAAGCTGGGAGTCGCCGACCGTCTAGAACTCGCGCTGTATTGCCTGAATCACAGAGTGGTTGAGAATGCGGGACAGGCCAAGACGCAGCCAGTCCAGCCCGTCCAACCCACGAATGGAAACGCCACGACGGCTCCGCAAGCGCCGAATGCCGCTGCCGCTGCGGCTGGCTCGGGCTCCCACTCCTGAATCTTTTCTTCTAGTACAATTCTTTCTTTAGTCCTCAGTTCCCAATCGGAACCGCTGTGTTTTTTCACTGGGAACTGAGAATTGAGAACTTTTCCCATCCCAGCGAGAGGCAACCTATGAAAGGCGACGCCAAAGTCATTGCCATTCTGAACGACGTGCTCAAAGCCGAGCTCACCGCCATCAACCAGTATTTCCTGCACGCCGAGATGTGCGAGAACTGGGGCTATGAACGCATGGCCAAGCACACCCGCAAGGAATCCATCGAAGAAATGCAACATGCGGAACTGTGTATGGAACGGATTCTGCTGCTCGATGGCGCTCCCAATATGACCGACTATTTCAAGATCAATATTGGGCAGACCCTGAAGCAGCAATTGGAGAACGATCTGCAGCTCGAATACACAGCCGTGAAACGCCTGAATGACGGTATCAAGGCCAGCGTGGCTGCGGGCGACAACGGTTCGCGCGAGCTGATGGAGAAGATCCTGCTCGATGAAGAACACCACATCGATTGGCTGGAAGGACAACTGCACGCGATCAAAGAGATGACCTACGAGAATTACCTGGCCCAGCAACTGCACAAGGCCGAGGAAAGCTAGAACCGTTGTCAGTTGCCAGCCGCCGGCTCTGGAATTCGTGCGCCGCGTTCCGCAGGCCTACTGGCTGCTAGAATCGAACCAGCAGTTCATGCCCTTCGCATGGCGACGGAGAGATGGCCGAGTGGCTGAAGGCGCACGCTTGGAAAGCGTGTTTACTCGAAAGGGTAACGTGGGTTCGAATCCCACTCTCTCCGCCAGTTCTTAAATCGCAGCCAAACATGCGGGTTCCGTGAGCTTGTTACTATTTTTGAGCGGCCCCTGTTACTAAAATCGTGAAAGTCCCTTGTTTCGCAGTATTGGATTCAGGGGAATTTCATGGCAAACCGCACCGCAACGCTGTACATCCGCATCACCACTGCCGATGGCAGGAAGTCCTACTGCAAGCCCGTTTACCAGTCCAAGGGTCGCCTCAAGCCTCAATACGCAATGGTCAATGGCGAACCTGAGCACCACAAAGAAGGTGCCTATTACCTCCGCTTCGGTTCGGACGGCGGCAAGCAGCAGTTTGTGCTGATTGGCAAGGACCCCTACGTCGCGTTGGACAAGCTTGCCGAAAAGCAGCGGTGGCTCCGGGACCGGGAACGGCGGGTCGTTCCCCAAACACCCGTCACCTCTAGACCGGAAAGCGGTCGGCTCAGCATCGACCAAGCGGTCGAGCAGTATTTCAAGAACCTTCACTCGCAGGGGAAAGACCAGAAAACCATCCGCGCTTACAAGGTGGCGGTCGAAGAGTTCCGCCAGTCATGCCCGAAGAAATTCATGAACGAGATTGGCAAGCAGGACTTGATCGACTTCATGGGATGGCTCCGGCGGCAGTCTCCGAAACTGCGGAAAGACGGCACGCCTCGTAAGCCGCGTAGGTCTGGCGATCCGAACAGGACGTACTTCAACAAGGTAAACGACGTTGTGATTTTCCTCAGCGCACACGGCATCAATCGCCTGCTGAAGAAAAGCGAGTATCCCAAGTTCGCCGAGAAGCCTGTGGTTTATTACGACGCAGAGCAGGTGAAGGCACTGTACGCGGCGGCGAAGAACGACGAAGAACGCTTCACGCTCGATTACTTCCTCAAGAGCGGCGTCCGTGACGGAGAAGCCGCTCACGCAGAATACGCCGACGTGAAGGGTGGCTTCTTAAACATCGTGGACAAGCCGCATCTGAATTGGCACCCGAAGCACTGGCACATCCGTCGCATCCCGATCCCCCACGACCTTATCGCAGCGATTGCCGAGCGCCAGAGGCAGAATCCCGGTTGCAAGCTGATATTTCCGAATGGCGCGGGGAAACCCGATGAGCACTTGCTTCGTATCGTGCAGCGTGTCGCAAAGAATGCGGGTGGCACGTTCCATGCAGACTTGCACACATTCCGGCGGACCTACGCGACGCTATTTTCGGGCACAGCAAAGATTCAGACCATCCAATACTTGCTGGGCCATAAGGACATCAAGACCACCATGCGCTATCTCGGGATCGCCGATTTGAATTCGCCTGAAACGAGAGCGGCAGTCGAAAAGACGTTCAGCGACTTCAAGTCCGCGCAGATTGCCACAGTCCCAGTCATCGCCGCAGCGGTTATGTAGAGATGAGACGGCCGGGCGAAGCCGGGTGAGAATTCGCACTTTTCGTCCAGACTCAGTAACTAGGAAAGGTGAACATCGTTAACCACCTTCGTAGCCGCAATACTGCCTTGACCTCAGCCGAACTGTGCGAATTGATAAACGTGCATCCCGTGACTTTGCGGGAATGGACCCGTGCGGGACGCATTCCGGCGTACCGGATGGGGCGCGAGTGGCGTTATGACCCCGACAAGGTCGCCGACTGGCTGGATCGCCGCAAGGTAGCCTGATCCCAGTTCTTGTTCTTTTCCGCTCGCAAAGCTGGGCTGACGCACGCGCTGTTTTGGTGATTGCCACGAACCCCGCCTGATCCTCGCAAATCGGAACCGCAGCCTACTTGGGCTTTAGAGTTGTCCCGTTCGTGGTCCGCCCACAAGCACAATGGAGAGTCCGGTCTCGACGTTACTGTGTTGAGGCCATGCGGAGTCCGTCTGCCACGGGGGACGTTGTATGCTGGGGCAGCGTCTGGAGCTTGGCCATGATCAGCGCGAACGAGAAGACGCCCGCCATAGCAAAGCAAGAATCTTTGTTGTGGTGGCGACACCCGTTCTACCAACCGCGATGGAAAATGTGGCACGCGAAGTGGATGGAACTCGCCGCTAACACCCCAAAGGATCATGAGGACAGCCCAAAGGCGGTACTAGGGAAGCTCACTGAAATAAATTGTGATCCAGACGTTGTACTGCGCCTCGCCTTTTTGGATGCAAGCCAAAAGCCTGCTACAAAATCCGACCTCGCCGGAGACAGCGAGCTACAGCAACGCATCAAGCGCAAGCTAAATCAGTCCCGGAACCACCTCTTGAAGGCGGCAGCCCTTGGGGCGGAGCAGATGACCCAATTTGAACTTGCAAAAAACGACAAGAGATTGCAGCGCATCAAGCGCATGTCGAGTCAATCCCGGAATCACGTTTTGAAGGCAGCGGTTGGGTTGGAGCAGGCACTATCCGACACATCCCTCATCTTCATCGTACCCAAGGACGTCGAGTCACTGAGAGCATTGGCTGACATGACGAAACCCGAGAGCGTCGATTCACTGAGAAGTCTGGCGCAGATGTGTTATCACGAGATTGAGGCGCTCCTGTGGCCTCACGCGGTAGAACTGCGTCCCGGCCACGAATTGTTCACCTTGGTGTCGTATGTCGTCGCTAGCAGTGGAGAGCCCCACTTTCCGCTCGTGGCCGATCTGCTGGCTGTGGCGCATCAGGCGTATGACCTGATGCGACCGACGACTAATGAGCCAATTGATCCGGTAACCAAAGATGCAATTGAAAAACAAGTGCGGCGATTCAGGAAGCTGGATTCCATTCAACCCGGACTGATCGAAGAGTCCACGGCGCAAAGGGCGAAATCCGGCGAGCTTAGGCGCGAGCTACTGACCTGTTATCCCGATCAGGCACTGCGATGAGCGGGAAGCTATCCTCTTCCAATCCCGCAATCTGTTCCATCTAGCCCGGACAGCCTCCAACAAAGGTGCCCCGTCCTCAGCAGAGGCGGGCACTACCTATCCCAATCTTGTTTTTTTGTGTCCGTGACTGGCCTCCGATGAGATGCGAGGCTTGAATAGGAGGAAAGAGCAATGAAAAACAAAATCAAAAAGATTGCGTCCGCACAGGCCGCCACGCTTGACGTGTCTCTACAGACAACAGATAGCGTTAGGCACACCATGACAACTTCAAACACAGCAATCGCACCTTGTGGGACACCGTGTCCCACAATCCCCAAGATGGAAATCTTGCCGCCGCTAAAATCCACCACCATCACACTTGAGACTTTGTGCAAAGTTGCAACAAGTGAGATTGATGCCATGTCCTTCAAAGAGTTGGATGGCTTCATCGACCTTGGCATCAACTGTATTGCGCTCAACCAAGCCAGCATCATCCGTGCACGGCAAGCGATGAAGCCTGCGCTTATCCGTATCCATGACATGCTGTCCAATCGTGGGACCCGCAACGACCTCAACGATGTCCCAGTCATCACTTGGAAGACATTTTGCCACAACAAAAAGATGCTGGGATGCAAGCGGACGCTCGACGAGTTGATAAAAGTCGCTGGTCTGGAAAACCCAGACAAGCAACCCAAACTTGAAGTAGGCGACAGCGCCGTCTTGCTTGCGGATGGCAAAGACCATCCAATCTCCCAGTTTGTTGAAGTCATCCATGTCCATGAGAAATCAAACCCCAATGACGGTCTCAGGATTGATGTCCGCTACAAGAAAGACGATAAGACCGTCACGGAAACCGTGCCAACGACGGCGGTTGAGAAAATCCCAGTCGTTAAAAAGCATTTGGCGATTAGTGAGTTGGTCATCCTCGACGACATCGAAGGCGGTGCGGAATTCCGTTACGATGGCGGCAAGAAACTCACACGGACGGACACCCCATCGCCATCACAGTTGAAACATGCGGAAAAAGTGCGGCGAGAAGAAGAAAGCAAAGCAAACGCCAAAGCACATAAGGACCGCATCGTCGAGGCTGTCGCCGCCGTCAAAGACGGGATGGCGATCAACGATGCGGCGAAAACATTCAAAGTTGGACGGAAGGAAGTCTCGTCCAAGCTTCCCAAGGTGAAGAAGACGAAGAAAGCCAAGGAAGCACCAGCACCAACCCCCTCACCTGTCCTTGATGACAGCATCCCCGTGGTCAAAGGGTTGGGCTCCGCAATCTACAGGAAGCAAGGTCCCCTAGATGGCGACAGGTTTGCCGTGATGCAAGCGATCAACGGCGGATGGACAAGCATCATGATTGGCACGGATGCGGAAGTCGATGCACGCCTAGTAGAAATAGCCGCCAAGCGTGACAGTGCGGTTGCATAAGCAGAGTGGGCGCATGGAGAGATGCGCTTAATGCGGAGGCGCTGGTCACAATCCCCAGCGCGGCAGAGTAGGAGAAGCTTAATGGAAAACACAGGAATAAGCTGGGCGCATCAAACGCAAAACTTCTGGATGGGGTGCGACAAGGTTGCGCCGGAGTGCCGTCATTGTTACATTGACGAATTTCTTCGCAAGCACGGCCACGAGCCGTGGGGTGAGGTTATCCGCTGCAAGACAACTTGGGGTGACCCCCACAGATGGGAGATTGACTGTGCCATTAACGACTACGCCAAACGAGTATTCACCTGTTCCTTATCTGATTTCTTCCATGACGGCGCGGACGAATGGCGGAATGAAGCATGGCGTACCATCAAAAAATCGTCCCGCCTCGTCTGGCTGATCCTGACGAAGCGTCCGTCGCTTATCACCAAGCGCCTCCCCGCTGACTGGGGCGAGGGTTACCCCAATGTATGGCTTGGCGTCTCCACTGGCTGTAAGAAGACCCTCGTCAACATGGATGTGCTTCGCAAGATTCCCTGCGCGCTCCGTTGGGTTAGCACGGAACCATTGCTCGAAGACATCTCGCAGCAGATCAACCTTGACGGATTTAGCTGGGTCGTAACAGGCGGGGAGTCTGGTTTCGGCGATGAGTATCTTTATAACCCAGCGGATAACTGGCGCGTCCCTCCTGCACAGGAGATGGTGATGTTGCCAGACCATCTGGAGGACCCTACCGTCGAATATTCTGAGACACCACACGTCGCCTATACCAACCCCGGACGCAGGACGATGATGTTGAAGTGGGCCGAGAATCTCCGTGACGTGACTAAAGCGGCGGGCCTGCCGTTTATGTTCAAGCAAGTGACGGCACCTAATAGCGGCGTCGGCGTGAATGCGCTGGGCCGCGACTGGCACGAGTTTCCGGACGCACCAAACGGTTTGAAATGGGCACCGCGCAATCCCATCGACCCCAAAAATGAATGGACGCCGGTCCAGATCGAGAACCTGCGGAAGGAACAAAACCAGCGCAAATGTGGTGTTTGAGGAACAGGCACAGGTCTCACTGGACCTCTTCTACAAATGTGTATGTGCGCTCAATGGTGAGCATGCCCTCCGCATCCAACTGGTCGGCGGCTATGTCAACATCCCCAAAACCCATCGGCATTGGAGATTTCGCGGGCGCAATCGCCAGTACAAGAACGAAGGCAACGTTTGATTTGTTTTCTCAACCGAAGCGCCTAATAGGTGGAGTGGCGCTCGATGACGCGGTCGTGCTGAAGATTTGTCCGGCCGATCCCGAATATCATCAGGGACGCGGTCAGAAGCCTCTTCGTTGATTGATGGCGCGGGGACGACCCTCGGCGACCGCCTGCGCCGCGAGCGCACGCTGCTCGGCTTTCCACTCCTCGTGCTCTCGCGCTTGTAGTTCCTCGCACTCGCCACAGAGTTGACCGCCATGACCTGCCGGATATGCCAGCGCATCATTCTCCCCACATCTGATGCAAAGCGTTCTCTCTCGGTGCTTGGTCTCCGCCCGCTCCCGATCCGTCTTGTCCATACAAAATCCTGCCTCCTAACTTTGACGCACGAAGTCCACAAATCTGCAATTACCAGTTCGTTTGATAGTTCCCGAAACTTTTCAATTTGCAAACCATAGGCATGAAGTCAGACGCGATCCGCCAGATGTTCTATGAAGAGCACGTGAAAGGCACGACCTATAAGGAAATTGCCGAGAAGCTAGGTACCAGCACCCGCGTACTGAGCAACTGGGCGAGGGAGATGGGACTGCCAGCACGCCCAAGGGGCGGTCTGCGCCGACCGCGTTGGATGCCGGGATGGAAAACTCGAAAATAGTCGGACTTTCGGTATCTATACATGTCGGGTCTGTGAAAACAGATGGAGCCGGGGAATTGGTTGTCCTGACCGTCACCAATTCCCCGCAAGGCTTCCCGACCGCCTTCGACAAGCGGCAGATTAACGGTCAAAACTACGCAACACGAAAGCACGGTCAGATATGGACAGCAAATTAGACCTCGCACATCTACTAGAAGACGAAGACTTACCACCAGCGCCTCAAGCGAAAGCAGCAACCACTCATCAATGGTTTGAGAAAACCTGTCCAGACTGCGGGAACGTAGGCCGCCGAAAATATGGCCGCTGTGACATCTGCAAGCCACTTTGGATGGCGAAAGCTAAAGCGGAAACTGATCGCCGCGCTGAGCACAAACGCAAGGTTCTGGAAATCACCGAGCAAGAAGCTATCGCCATCAAAGAGATCAAGCAAGCTGAATTCAACAATCAGGCCAAGGCTGTGATCGGCGCGGTGGACGAACCAACCGAAGAACAACAGACCGTGGTCACTGAGTTTCCCGATGATTGCATGTATGGCGAGGCAAAGGTGCTGGCGAAGCAGCTTAAGGTTCCGCATGGGCTCGGTTATCCGGCCCTAATCGGCTGCTATTCGATCAGGCCTGAAGCCAATGTCGTCTGCGGCACCTTGCTAACTATGGATGTGGCGCTCTGTGCGCCTGTAGGCGGGGGCAAGAACGTGGCAATGGATCGTGCGGCTCGGCTACTGGATTTGACCAAGGACACGGAATACAAGAAAGCCGCGCCAGCGGGAGTCCGTGGTCTGTTCACGCTCATTGGCGACAAGCCAAGCGGCAAACCGAAGGACAAGACTCGCATTCCCGGCCCCAAGAAGCTCTTGCTGCTCACGCATGAAATGACCGATGTGCTGAAGATGACAGGATTAGAGAACAGCACGCTGGCCTCGCGCCTCTGCGACTTGTGGGACGATCCTGAATTCGACTATCCGACCAAGGAAGGCATCATCGGCGTCAACTGCCGTCTGAGTTGGATTGGCGGCGTGCCATGCTCGGTGGAAAATCCTGTGCGCTTCACGGAACTATTTGACTCTGAGACCAGTCACGGTCTTTATGATCGGCTCATCCTCGGTTACTCGGACGTAAAGTTCAACTACAAGCATTGGTCGCCGCCGAAGGGACCTGCCATTGATTTCAGCGATTACTCGGCCGAGATGCCGCCGCACGTGGAATCCGTCGATTCTGCGGCACAGGCGCTCTATGACGCATGGGAACCGAATGACGATGGTGCTCGCACCAAGCAAAACTGCATGAAGGTCGCACTCATCACCACGATGATGAACCACGAGAGCAGAGTTAGCACTGAGTGCATGGCGAAGGCCATCCGGTTCATGCAGTGGCAGATCGAACTCAAGAAGGTCTTTGAGCCGGGGAACGCTTTAAATGACGCCGCACGCCTTCGCACCATCATCCTGCACGCCATGAAGCGCAAAGGCGCGGACACAAAATACATCAACCTCAAGCGTCTGGCGCACGACAGCAAATGGGCCTTTCGCTTCAGCGATTGGCTGGTTCTCAGCGTCATTACCAACTTGGAAAGCATGGGCGAGATCATCGCCAAACCTGAAGAGACTTACGACAAGCAGGGGAACGTGGTTGACGTCAAAAAGAGCAAGAACATGTTCATGCTCAGAGACTTTTCCAAGTAGGCTATCCGCCAAATCGGCTCGAATCCCGGCCCCCCAAAGCCGGGCTTTTTGTTGGGGACAAATGTGGGGAAAAAGTGGGGATGGGGAAATCCCCTCCACCGTTCGTGAAACCAACATCAACAACTTACGGGAAAAGTTGGTGGATGGGGATTCCCCATTCCCCAAGAAAATTCAGCCTCACGTAACTGTAAACATAAATAAATAAATAAGTTGCTGCTTTTTATTATGAGTTGGGGATTTGGGGAAGACAGCGTTGGTTTTTCTCTGTTTTGCTCACTTGTAGAGGTGTATTCCCCATTTCCCCAAGATGACGCTCGGAGTCGTGTCTGGTTGCTGACCCCGAACGCGCCAACTGGCGCAGCGGTTTTCAGTGTCACTCATCGACATTCCTCGCAAGTTCCCCGACTTCCAAAGCCAATTGTAGAGAAGGCAAAATCGGGTGGCGCGAGAGCCAAAGTCTTTTGTTTCAGCGAGCCGTGCCTCGATTTCGCTCAAAACGGGGCGGACAAGCCTTTGCGGAGAAATTCTAGGAAATGAATTGTCGAGAACAGATTCGCGAGCACCTGCTCGCCGAACGCATGAGGTACTGGCTGATGGTCGCACGCACGCCATTCATCAAGCCCCACATTCCCAAATGGCGTGCGCGGCGCAATTTTTGGTACTTGTGCCGGAAACACGGCGATTTGGCGAAGCGACTTGGACTAACCGAGGTCAGTGTGTTTTGACGGCGAGGGAGCGGTAAGGGAGATGGAATACAAGTCAGAACTGATCAGAAGTCGCTTAGCCCGGCCCCAACTGCCGGACGGCGCGAGCGCCGAATCACGGCGGATCGCCCAGCCCGAGGTCCGCAGCCGCCGTCTCAACTATCGCTTGGACTGCGGTCGAGACGTATACGTCGAAGAGTGCCGCATCAGTCGTTCGACGCTCGGTTCTTACGCCGGAAGCGGAGATGCCATCCGCGCCGAGGTCATCAGGCGGCTCCCGGACAGAGCCTTTGAACAATTCCCGAGCAGCGACAGCGTTTTCGTCAAGCCCGTACCGGAGGGAAATTTGCCCGCCTACACCTTCATGGTCAGCTTGGTCTGCCGCCAGCCCGTGTCCGATCCCGCCGCCGACTTCTCCAGCCTCGTCGTCTGCTGGCTGAGCGACGACATTGAAACGAGTCTGCCGGAATTGGTTGAGCGCGAGGTCCGTGCCGTTAAATGGGATATGCATGCGGTAGACGGCGATTTCTAGGGACTCTATCTTCGGTTTATATCTTCCAGCCCGATTCGCCGCCTGTGCTCCCGATGCGGGCGACAGGGTCGGTGCTCTTCTCCAGCGCAGCTACTTGATCCGTGACTGTACGGGTACCATTAGCGCACCACCTTCTTTGCCTCCAACGGACTGCGCTGGCTTCTTAGGTGGCAAATGCATGCCAACGACACGCGCTTCCTGTTCCTCGGCGGAACGTCCGTGCGCTCCGTCCGACTGCCCTCCTGTTTTGGGATCAGCTTTCCTTTGCACCCGCTGGATCATGAGCTTCAACGCATCCAGAGCCTTCTTGGTAAATTCATTGCGTGACACAGCCTCCGATGTAGGCACGTACCCGTCGGTTGCTGTGTCGGACAGGGTCTTCTTGTGCTCAATGAGATCGTAACGCGCCTCGTCCCACGACCAACGTTGACCATTGAGAGTGGCGACCAGTTGGGGGACGATAACCTCCACTTCCGGGAATTGGGACCCCTGCCGATACACCCTGCCATAAACCTGCTCGAACGCTGCGTGCGTCCACGGCAGCGACAACACTATCAGGCGGTTGCATCGCTTCTGCAATCCGTCCACACCCAACCCGACTGCCCGCGAGCCGATGAGCACGTCCAGTTCTCCCGCGATGAACCTCTGCTTTAGCGACTCGCGGTCTTTCGTGGGAGCGTCGCCGATGTACTCACCTACGGTCAGTCCCATGGATTCCACGAACCTCCGCACGATGGGTACCATCCCCTTCACAAACTCAAGATAGATCAGCGTGCCCGGCTTGATGCGGTCCCGCACCTGCTCCAGCTTGGCAGGGAGGATAGCGCGTTCGATTGGAAGCGCGTCCGCTCCACTTCTCTTCACTACCTGCCGCAGCGCGCGCAGCATGCCATTGTTGACGAAAGGCTCCAGATTGATTGAAAGGCTCTGGTATTTGGGCTTGTACCTAAGCCCGTGTTGAAGAAGCGCGAAGTGGAGGTCCAGCGCGTCGAGCACCGCCCCCGCGCCTCTGCGTCTAGTAAGCAAGTTCTGCGGCTTGCCCGTGACAACTTCGAGTAACGAGACACCCTCCCTCAGTTCGTTGATGACTGGCGTTGCTGTCATCCCTAGCACGCGGGTCTTGGTCAGTTGCCGCAGCATTCCCTCCAGCGTTTCGCGGCGGATGCTGGAGCCTACTCGCTCGCGTCGCTTGATTAGCTGCACTTCGTCCAGCACCACAAGGTCAGGGCTCAACCCGACAATTGCCTGCACCAATG
>Ga0074046_10000837_pt1 | contig 28370 bp, 26 predicted proteins | sample BogForMeECP23OM3_FD_94441 | JGI IMG/M metagenome (GOLD analysis project Ga0074046, IMG submission 94441) | Bog forest soil microbial communities from Calvert Island, British Columbia, Canada - Bog Forest MetaG ECP23OM3 | ecosystem: Environmental > Terrestrial > Soil > Wetlands ... | reverse complement strand
TGAATCCTCTATTCCACTTCCCCAGGGGGGAAGTGCTGGGGTAAGCTGGCTGGCCCCGCCGGGGCTTGGGCGGGCAGATCGTCTTCGGTCAGGTCGTCGAACTCTCGTCCCTCTACCTTCGACCATGCGGAGGCTCCCAGCGGACGTTGCGCCACAGAGCCGCGATCAATCACCACCTGCGTCTTCTGTTGCGGTTCAAAGGAAGTGAACTTCACGTTGGCGGACGCGATCTGAAGGGCATACAAGAGCAGCCCAGCCGTGCGGTGATCAATCAAGCCTGATTTCAGCTCGCGCATCACCTCGACCAATCCTACCTGGATAGCGTTCGCGTCTTCGAGCGTCGACAGCGTTAATATCTTGTGCTCCTGGAGATAGGCGTTGACCTGCATGCCTTTCATGTGCCAGCGCATGTGAAAGTAACAATAGTTGTGCTCGCGCATCGCCGGCGAGCCACATTGGGTGCCGTTGACTTTGACGTGCTGGCATCGGCGGACACTTGGTGGATAGGAAGACATATTGCAACTCCTTGAATGCAGCTCTCAGTTGACCCGATGGCCGGCTGGTCACTCACCGGTTCGTGGGGGGTACCCCCCTCCCTCTCGCTATTGGAATCATCGAGTTACGGGCTAAAACTGGCAAAATCTTTGGGTTTAGAGGGGTTATATGGAAAATATTCTGGAATAAGGACTTAGCGAGATTCGTTCGCTTCGCTCACACCAATGAAAAAAGGTGCGGAAGTAATCCGCACCCTTATTCTTGCCTATGTATCTATTCTATCAAATCCAGCCAGGCCTATCCGAACAACTTCCCGAGTTTATTTTCCTTGTCGATTCATCGAGTTACCGGGAAAGTCGCGAAAATGGGGGCTTGACAAGAATTGGCAAAATCGAGACGGGGCAAGCCCCGTCTCTACCGGGGTCCGGAGGGCTCTTACTGGGCGGCCTGCTGGGCGAAGGATCCTCCGATGTCAGCATCTTCTTGCACCATGAATCCAGTGTTGGCCGAACTCAGGTAGAAGACCAGATTGCTGGTTACGCCATTGACGGTCACAGTGACCCGGCCGTTCGAACTGACGGTATAGGTGCCGTTGGTTGGGAGTGCCGACGGACTGCCGCGGAGGTTGACGTCGTAAGAGTTGGCTACCTGATTCCAGTTAAAAGCACCCGCGCTGGTGGGCTTGAAGAGTCCGACGCGGTCCTTGAAGGCAGAATCGAAACCATCCATGACGAACGCGGCCTGACTGGTAATCGCGGCGAAAGGAGCGCCTTGCTGCTGGGAAAAAGTGCCGTCCTCGACTGCGGCAGTATTGTCGGCGAGGAAGTAGGCGCTGCTTTGGTTCAGCATCCAGAAGATCTGTGGGCTGATGGTGCCGCCCGTCAAAGTGAGGTTGATCTGTCCGCGGCCGTTCGAAGCCAGGGTGTAGGTGCCGCCCGAGACCGCGAGATTGGAGTTTACGGTTGAATCCTGCACGTAGTCCACGGCGCCACCAGCAGTGATATTGCCATTGCCGTCGGTCGAAAAGACGCCTGCCGAGTGAATGCCCAGTGGGTTACTGGTGTCTCCGGAACTGCCGAAAACGTAGGAACCGGCAGGGGGGAGAGTGGCCGGAGAGAATCCGGCGGCCGGGGCGACCTGCGCTTCGGCCTGGCCGATTTCGAGCGATCCGGAAGCGGAGTTCGACATGAAATGGAACTTGCTGGAATTTACGACGTAGTAATTGAACGAACTGCCGTCGGTCAGTGTGAAGTTGCCGCGACCGTTGGAGTCAGGCGCGCTCATAGCGACCGAAGTAGCGACGGCGTTGCTCGAGGAGAGAAGTCCGAGAGTGAGAAGGTCTTCGGTACCGGCGATAGCGCCGGCAGTAATAGTGATGCCTCCCACCCTTGAGCTGGTGTCAATGTTGTGGGCTTTGAATATGAAAGAGCCCGAGGGCGCAGCGGTGAAGGCGGTTGTGTCCTGCATTTCGCCGAAACCCGAGGCGGTTGCGAACCCATCTTGCTCGATGATGTAGAAATGGCTGTCGTCGATCATAGTAATGGCATAGTTCGAGCCATTCGAACCGCCGATGTTCATGGAGCCGGTGCCATCGCTAGCGATGCTGTAGGTGCCGGCGACATTTCCTGTGCAGCCGCCATAAGGTCCTCCGACCTGATCGAAATCGTCGCAGGTGGCATTCACGTTGCCATTTCCGTCGGCCGTGAAAACGATGGTCTCGGAAAACGGGTCAGAGGCGGTGCCTGCCTGGTTGACTCCGATACCGGTCTGCGCAATTACGTACTGGCCCTTCAGGCTGGCTGTGCTGAAGCCACCGCCAAGGGATTGGATTATCGGGTTGCTGCTGCCGCAGCCGACCGCCAAGAGAATGCCTGATATCGCCGCCAGGGCTGTGAGCACCCGTCTGGCGCACTTTGTGGAAGCAAGGGGATTCATAAGACACTCCTGTCTTCTTCTTGAGATGCGCTAACCCGGATTGTAGAAGAAAGTTTCGGTGGAAGAAATTGACGGGGGAGTTTCCTGGGGTTGGCTGAGGGCGAGTCGGATGTCTAGCTCAAACGGTAGGATTCATCGTGGGCGGGCGAAGGCGCCCGGCGCTCCATTTTTCAGCATCCGGCAGGGGAGGAGGCAAGCCCCGTCTCTACAGGGGATTCCGGGCGGGGGCTGGGAGGGCGGGCGGCTTGCTCTTTTCGGAGGCTTTTTCGGAATACCAGACTCCGACCCGGTAGAGGAGCAGGAGGCCGAGCACGATGCCGTACTCTATGGGCTTGCGGTGGTCGGCCTTTACCAGCCAGTAGTAATGCACCACGGCGAGGATTCCCGTGAGATAGATCAGACGGTGCAGGCGCTGCCAGTTCTTGCCTCCGAGTTGGCGAATCGACCAGGCGGTCGAGGTCAGGGCCAGCGGAATCAGGAGGACGAAAGCGGAGAATCCTACGGTGATGAAGGGACGCTTGGCTATGTCTTTCACCATTGCGTGAAAGTCGAAGAACTTGTCGAGCCAGATGTAGGTCAGGAAGTGCAGGGTGCCGTAGAAGAAGGCGAAAAGTCCGACCATGCGGCGGACGCCGATCAGCCAGTATTGGCGGGTGATGCGGCGAAGAGGCGTGATGGAAAGCGTGGTGAGAATCAGGATCAGCGTCCAGTCGCCGGTCGAGTGGGTGATGAACTCGATGGGATTGGCGCCCAGGCCGTCGTGCAGCGCTTTCCAGACGAGGCGTTCCAGCGGGACCAGGGCGGCCAGGAAGATTGCGATTTTTGTGAGGCGCAGGCGCATTTCTGAATTATCGGCTTGTCATCCCGAGCGAAGCGAGGGATCTGCATTCTGCCGCGAACTGCAGATCCCTCGCTTCGCTCGGGATGACAACTCATTAAGGGGACGAAATCATTAGAGGTGCCGGAGCTTCAAATTACAAATTGCCGTTTACAAATTCTTAGAAGTTCTTTTTCAGGTCCATGCCGGAATAGAGGCTGGCTACCTGATCGTAACCGTTGAACATCAAGGTTGGCCGCTTTAGAAATTCACCGAGGCGGCGTTCCTTGGCCTGGCTCCAGCGGGGATGGTCGACGTTGGGATTCACGTTGGAATAGAAACCGTACTCGCGGGGGGCGGACTGTTGCCAGGTGTTCAGGGGCTGGTCACTGGTGAAGCGGATGCGGACTATCAACTTGGCGCTCTTGAATCCGTATTTCCATGGAATCACGATGCGGAGCGGGGCGCCGTCCTGATTGGGGAGCACCTCGCCGTACATGCCGAAGCAGAGCAGCGCTAGCGGATGCATGGCCTCGTCCATGCGGAGACCTTCGACGTAGGGCCACTGCAATACGTTGCTGCGCTGGCCGGGCATCTGTTTGGGATCGTACAAAGTAGTGAACTCGACATACTTTGCTTTAGGCAGGGGGTCGGCGCGCTTGACCAGTTCACTCAGGGAAAATCCTACCCAGGGCACGACAATCGACCAGCCTTCGACACAGCGATGACGGTAGATGCGCTCTTCGGGGGCAGCCATCTTCATGACCGCGTCGACGTCGAGGACCTGCTTTTTCTTTACCTCGCCGTCGATGGTCACGGTCCAGGGGCGGGTCTTGAAATTTTTGGCGAGTTCGGCTGGCCCCTCCTTGTCGGTGGCGAATTCGTAGAAATTGTTGTAGGTGGTGACATCCTTGTAGGGTGTTTCCTTTTCCGCGGTGCTGAAGGGACTTTTCTGGAGGCCGTCAATTTTGGCGTTGGCTTGGGCGGTGAGCGCGGGCTCGGCAAGATCTCGGAAGGCGACACCGGTGACGGCGGCCGCGCCGGCGAGGGCGGCTCCGGCGAGGAAGTTGCGCCGGTTCAGATAAGTGGCTTTGGGAGTAATTTCAGACGACGGAATTGCAGGCGGTTTGCCGATCAGCATTGCTTACTCCGATTAGTTGTTTTCCTGGTTAAAGTACACCTGGCGACGTGAATGTGCCGGCCGCGAAAACCCCACGACTCTGTATTGGACGCGGTGAGGGCGGGGAAAGTTGCAAGTGGCGGCAGCGGCTGCCGAGCTGCGCTCGGCTGGACGGACGAATGCGTCCGTCCGTACGCGAACCTGGCTTGGACAGCCGAGGGCGGCTGTCCCTACGCAAACCTAGCTGGAGGCTGATTTTGTCGCGGACTTGGTGTCGGGCTGGGACCGAATGACTTCGCGGACTTTCTTGGCGAGATTCTGAAGGGTGAAAGGCTTTTGCAAGAACCCGGTACCGGGACCGAGCGCGCCGGGGGCGACGACGGCATCTTCGGTGTATCCGGAAAGATAGAGCACGCTGATGCCGGGACGCAGTAAAAGCAGTTTCTTCGCCAGTTCACGGCCGCCGATGCCGGGCATGACAACATCGGTGATCAGGATGTGGATGTGTTCTTTGCAGGATTCGGCGATCTGCAGGCCGCGTTCTCCATCTTCGGCTTCGAGGACCTTGTAGCCGCGCGAGGCGAGGGTTACACGCACCAGCTCGCGAACGGATTCCTCGTCTTCCACGAGCAGGACGGTTTCGCAGCCGCCGGCTTCGTTCGGCGGGGACTTGGCGGGACTTGTCGCCTCGGCGGAATCCTCGACGCGCGGTAAATAAACATGGAAAGTGGTTCCGGCGCCGACCTCGCTTTCGGCGAATACGTATCCGTTGCTCTGCTTGACGATGCCGTAGACGGTGGAGAGGCCGAGGCCGGTGCCTTTTCCCTTCTCCTTGGTGGTAAAGAAGGGCTCAAAGATGCGGGATTTGGTTTCCTTGTCCATGCCGTGGCCGGTATCGGCAACCGAGATCACGGCGTAGCGTCCGGGCTGGATAAAGCGGTGCTCTCGGTAGCTCTGGCGCACGGTAACGTCGGAGCTTTGCAGAGTGAGCTTGCCGCCTTCGGGCATGGAATCTTTGGCGTTAACGACCAGATTCATGATGACCTGTTCGAGTTGGCCAGCGTCGGCGCGGGTGTGTCCGGTTTCGGAGGAGAGCCGGGTTACTAGCTCGATGTTTTCACCGATGAGCGGCCGCAGGAGGCGCTCCATGTCGCTGATGACGGTGTTGACGTCGATCACCTTGAGTTCGAGGAGCTGTTTCCGGCTGAAGGCCAGCAACTGGCGGGTGAGGGTGGCGGCGCGGTCGGCGGCCTGCTGGATGTACTGGACCTTAAGGTGAGTGGGGCTGTCCTTTTCCAGTTGTTCCAGCAAGACCTCGGTATATCCGTTAATCACCATCAGGAGGTTGTTAAAGTCGTGGGCGACGCCACCGGCGAGGCGGCCGACGGCATCCATTTTCTGGGCCTGGCGCAGCTGTTCTTCGAGCTGGCGCCGGTCGGTGATGTCTTCGGCGATCAGCTCCAGGACTTCCTCGGGTTCGTCTTCATCCTTGCCGGTGGCGGCGCAGCCGCTGAGGCGCACGACAATAACGCGTGCGTCTTTGCGTTTCCACTGAACTTCCACGCCATTCAGACTTCCGCTGTGGCGATAGTCCTCAACCAGGCGGTCGAACTCCGGAGGATTGACGAAGATTTCGCGCCTGGCATCCAGTTGGAGAAGAACCTGGATGGATTCATACCCAAGCATGGTAATGAGCGCCGGATTCACATCGAGGAATCTTCCGGCGAGGGTGCAGCGGCAAATGCCGAAGGCAGCGCTCAAAATCAGAGAGCGGGAGCGAGCTTCGGAGCGGCGGAGGGCTTCGCTGTCGCGCTTGTGCTCGATGGCCGCGGCCAACTGCTGGGAAACGAATTTCAGGATTTCACGGTCGCGGTCCCCAAAACGGGTGTTTTCGCTATAGGTCTGGACGACCACGACGCCAATGCAGCTGGCACCGGTTTGCAGGGGAACGCCTAGCCAATCCAGAGAGGGAGCGCCGATGGATTCCACTTCCCCGCGCCGTATCAACTCCTCGAAGACGGCGGGCGTCGCGAGCAGGGGCTCGCCCGCTCGGAGCACGTATTCCGTCAGGCCGCGGCCGAGAGGCCTAGGGGCTGGGGTGGGGTCCTGCTCATCGACGAAATAGGGAAAGCTCAGCAACTGGGACTGCGGATCGAAGAGGGCGATGTAGAAATTGCGCGCATTCATCAACTGGCCGACGATATGGTGAATGGCGGTGAAAAACTGCTGCAGATCTTCGGCCGACTGGCTGCGCGCCGCGATGGCGTACAAAGCCGCATTCAACTCCTCGGTACGCTTCTGCTCGGTGATGTCGCGATAGGAAGCGTAGGCTCCCACTCGTTTGCCGTTCAGGGTAACGAGTGAAGTGGAGACCAGTACGTCGATCAAAGAGCCGTCTTTACGCTGGCGGCGGGTCTCCACGGTGAGTTTGGTTTGATTCTTGGTGCTCCCGGTGATCCACGCGGCTTCGGAGTAGCGATCGGGCGGCACGATTAGCAGGTTGAGCCGTTTCCCGACAGCCTCAGCCGCGGTAAAGCCGAAGAGGCGGGTGAATTCCCCGTTGACCCGCAAAATGTGCAAATCCTGGTCGACAATACTGATGGCATCCGGCGCGTTTTCGATAACCTGTTCGAAATAGGCTTTCTCGATTGCGGGCGGGGTTTGGGCGGCATTGCCATTGGTGGGCGAAGCGGCCGGGACGGGATGGGAAGTTTGGGTAGGAACCGGTGGCGCACCCGGTCCAAGACCTTCCTGCAGCGGCTTCACCGACGGCAGTTCAGTCGAAGATGCCGGGGCGATCTTCTCACCCATACAGTCCTCTCCCAAAGCGATGTGACGATAATGCGATGTTAAGCGGGTAGGGATGTCCGCCGATAGTTACCCCCGTAATGGAGATTTCTGAGTCCGAGGAGAGAGGTTCAGTAGGCGTTGGTCAAGACAACGCAGACTTCGCGGAGCAGCAGGCGCTGCTCTTCGGTGACGACCAGAAACTCGAATCCGCAGCGCAGACCGTCGTTATAGCGCACCACGGCTCGCACCTTGATGATGTGGGGCGGGACAGGAATGGGAAACTCGAGGGAAGCAACTTCGCCGATCTGCAACTGGCCGCTGAGGGTGGCGCCGATGCCGTCCACACTGAGTTCGCTGGTCCTGCCCCAGTAGGTGGTGGTGATGCCTTCGCGGAACACCGACACTTGAATGCGGGCATCGAAACGACTCCGGGAGAAACGCCGCAGCCTGCGGTTAGCTTTGGCTGCCGCTTGTTCGTGGTCGTTCAATTCAGCTTCTCCATTTCAGATATTTTCAGACATCCTTCGAAACCTTACTTTTGATTGTGCTTCAAAGCAAGTTTACCCTCAACGGCATCAAAGGGCATGTACCAATGAAGGTAGCAAGGATTCGGGTGATCTGGCCATCGGGTCATCGGGTCATCTAAAGTCAAAGGCATTTGAGCTCAGATGGCCCGGTCGGCCGATGATCGGATCTCAATTGTGGGCCGGAGCGTAAAGCTGAGTAAAGACGCGTGACAGACCCGGCGGCGGCATCTAACATTGAGAATTGACGTTCTGGGGCCACCTGAATTCTTATGCCTTACCGCTCGAATGCCGCTGAAGCCTGGTATCCCGAATCGCAGTCCGCAACGCCACAACCGGAAATACCGCTGGAATTGCTGCCGCCGGCAAGCCTGACGCAGCCGCTCTGGAGGTCGCTGGCAGGCAATCTGCGCGATACCCTGGCGCCGGAGAAGCTGCCGCCGCTGGTACTGACTTCGCGGCCGGTGTATGTGGGCTTGGCGCTGGGCGAGCGTCTGCGGCTGCCCTGGTACCGCACGGTGTTTACCAACATTGGGGACGTGATCTCGCCGGAAGTACTGCCGCCGCTGGAACTGGAATCGCGGCCGGTCGATGTCGGGGAACTGATCACCGATCAACTCAGCCATTTCTGGTGGGGATCGCTGCTGCGGAACCTGGCCGACCGGGTCGCGCCGGAAACGTTGCCGACTCTGAACCTGACCTCTAAGCCGATTCTGGACATCATTCCGAAGTCGTGGATCCTGCTGCCGCTGTGGTCGGAAGTGGTGGACACTCCGAAGGTGTTTTATCCCGACAAGCCGAAGACGCCCGAGGCTGTGAGGCCAGTCAATCTGCAACCGGTGGCTTTGCCGCCGAGGAAACTGGAGGCCTTGGTCACCGAACCGACCGCCGGCGACCTGCTCCGCGACCTGCGGCGCTCGCGCATCCGGCAGCGAATCTGGGTGGGGCTGGCGACCGCGCAAATTGTCTATCTGACTGCGGTCGCGCTCGGGAAGATCTGAGTGAGGTCAGAGGTGAGAGGTCAGATTGCAGAGGTAAGAATCCCATGATCGCCGCCCCTGTTTGCACGATGGGTTCCTAACTCTGCAATCTAACCTCTCACCTCTGACCTCCGCAGTCCTTACTGCCGCAAGCCCATCCAGCCTTCGGCTATGACCATGGAATTTCCGGGGTTGCGAGCATCGTACTTCACCGATGTGGGCAGGCCGAGCCGGCAGGAATGCAGGTTGATCCACTGCCGAAGATAGGTGACATCCTGCGAGGCCTCATAGGAAACGCCGGCAACATCGTACTGGTAAATCAGCATGGTGGCGGGGCGGTTCAACTTCGTGGTGATTTCCTGGACGTCGATCACGGTGCCGTCGGTGATGCGCCCGACTGTATTGAGCCAGGTGCGACGCCCGAACTCGACGTCGTCCGCAGTTTTGGGTTTGCGGCGCAGCAAGGCATAGCTGACGACGGCCAGGCCAATGATGCCCAGCACAAGGGTGTAGAGACGAAGCGAAATCATCGGCAAAGCGAACCCTAGACGTTCCAATCTACTTTCAGCATAAGGCTTCACTGCTCCGGCCGCCAAGCGCATTTAAGGTGCATGAAGCCGTGGATACTGGACAGTGGATTCTTTCACTATCCACTACCCACTATTCACTTGTTTTTTGTGACCCCTGCGACGACGTCTGATGCTTAATTTGGAGTTACGCCAAGAATCCTTTCAGGGCACCGCCGACTCCATGGCTTTCATTGACTTGCCCGTTTCACCCTCGTAAGATTTGCGCCAGTGATCGGCCAGACCATCTCGCACTACCGGATCATCGAGAAACTCGGTGTCGGGGGCATGGGCGTGGTCTACAAGGCCGAGGACACATCGCTTGGTCGCTTCGTCGCTCTGAAATTCCTACCGGACGACGTAGACCAAGACCCGCAGGCATTGGAACGTTTCCGGCGCGAGGCACGTGCAGCTTCTACCCTGAACCATCCGAACCTCTGCACGATCTACGAAATCGGCGAGCACGGTGGTCGTTCTTTCATTGCCATGGAGTTTCTGAAAGGGGAGACGCTGAAGCACCGCATCGCCGGGAGGCCGATGGAGATGGATGTATTGCTCGGTGTGGCGATTGAAATTGCCGATGCGCTCGATGCGGCCCATGCCAAGGGGATCGTTCATCGCGATATCAAGCCTGCCAATATATTCGTTACCGAGCGCGGTCACGCTAAGGTCCTGGATTTCGGGTTGGCTAAGATAAACGCCACTTCCAATGATCCAAGTGCTTTGACGACTTCGATGAGCACCGACTTGACCAGCGAGGGGGCAACGCTGGGAACGGTGGGATACATGTCGCCGGAGCAAATCCGGGCTAAGGAGTTGGACGCTCGCAGCGATTTGTTTTCCTTTGGCGTTGTGCTCTACGAAGTGGCGACATGCATGATGCCTTTCCGCGGGGAAAGCACGGGTGTAATCCTCGAGGCCATCCTAAACCGGGCACCGGTTCCTCCCGTGCGTCTGAATCCCAACGTGGGCCCGGAATTAGAACGGATCATCGCCAAGTGCCTGGAAAAAGACCGCAAGCTGCGCTATCAGCACGCCTCGGAAATTCGCACCGACCTGCAACGGATGAGGCGGGACACGGATTCGGCGCGACTGACAACAGGTTTGGAGGCAAGAGCTGAGAGTGGCCCCGGAAAACGCTGGCAAATGATCGTTCCCGCGGCTGTGGCTGCGCTGGCGCTGTCGGTCGCTGGTTACTCATATCTTCACCGCGCCACGAAGCTCACAGACAAGGACACGATTGTCCTGGCGGACTTCACGAATACGACGGGCGATCCCGTGTTTGACGGGACGCTGCGGCAAGGTCTCACCGTGCAGTTGGAACAGTCGCCTTTCCTGAGCCTAATCTCAGAGCAGCGTATCCTGCACACGCTGTCCCTGATGGGCCAGGCCTCCGATGCGCGGCTCACACCAGAACTCGCCCGGGAGGTTTGCGAGCGCACGGCCAGCGCCGCCGTCCTGGACGGCTCGATTGCAAGCCTCGGAAGCCAGTATGCATTGGGGCTACGCGCAAGAAACTGTCGCACCGGGGACATCCTCGATGAAGAGCAGGTAGAAGTGGCAAGGAAAGAAGACGTATTGAATGCTCTGACTCAAATTGCAAGTAAGTTCAGAACGCGAGTCGGAGAATCCCTGGTGACGGTTGAAAAGCACGACACTCCGCTCGCCGAGGCTACGACCCCGTCACTGGAAGCCTTAAAAGCTTATAGCATGGGCTGGAAAGTTGTCGCCTCCCAGGGTGGGGACGCCGCTGTTCCTTTTTTCAAACATGCGGTCGAGATCGACCCCCGATTTGCGATCGCATACGCCTCGCTTGGGCTCATGTACGGTTCCATGGGCGAAACGGAAGTGGGTACGGAAAACACTAGAAAAGCCTACGAACTGCGAGACCGCGCCAGCGACAACGAGAAGTTCTTTATCACCGCTTATTACGATGGACGGGCGACAGGAAACCAGGAAAAAGCACAGCAAACCTGTGAGGCGTGGGCGCAAGCTTATCCTCGTGAGTCGACACCCCACTCCTTCTTAGCGGGCTTCATTTATCCCGTGCTCGGCGAATATGAAAAGGCAGCCGAAGAGGCCCAAAAGGCGGTCGAAATCGCCCCGAACTTTGGCGTTGGCTATGCCCTTCTTGGTTCCAACTCTCTTAGCCTCGACCGTCAGGGAGAAGCCGAAAACGCTGCTCGGGGAGCCTCCGAGCAAAAAATCGACAGCCCTATGTTAGCCCTCCTGCGATACGATATTGCCTTTTTGAAAGGCGACATCGGGGGCATGCAGAGAGAGGTGGCTGCGGCTCGGGGGAAATCGGGAGCGGAAGAATTGATTTCCGACCACCAAGCCTTTGCCCTCGCGTATGCCGGTCACCTGCAAGAGGCCGGGAAGATGTTACGGCGGGCAAGAGATTTGGAGCAGCAGGCGGGCCATCGAGAAAAGGCGGCTCTATTCGAAACCCGAGCGGCACTGTGGGAAGCTTTTTATGGGAACGCGCCAACCGCAAAGCCGATGGCAATGGCAGCCCTAGTGCTTGCCAAGAACCGGGAGGTGCAGTATGGCGCGGCTCTCGCCCTGGCTATCGCGGGGGATTCTTCGCAGGCTCAAACTCTGACCAATGATCTGGAAAGCAGTTTCCCCGAAGATACTTCCGTTAAGTTCAATTACCTGCCGACCGTGCGTGCGTTTCTTGCGCTGAATCGCGGCGGTCCAGCAAAGGCGATCGAACTTCTCCAGGTTGCCGTTCCCTATGAACTGGGCCAGCCGCGCAGCTCGCAAACGGGTTACTTCGGGGCCCTGTATCCCATCTATGCGCGTGGCCAGGCGTATTTGGCCGCGCGCCAAGGAACTGAGGCCGCCAGGGAATTTCAGAAAATTCTGGATCACCCCGGGATAATAATCGGGGATCCCATCGGCGTACTGGCTCATCTCCAACTGGGTCGAGCGTATGCCATGCAGGGCGATGCCGCCAAAGCAAAAGCCGCCTATCAGGACTTCCTCACCCTCTGGAAAGACGCCGACCCCGACATCCCCGTCCTGAAGCAAGCCAAAGCTGAGTACGCGAGGTTGCAATGAACGGAACAATTCCCGGCTCGTCGCTTCCAGCCCAGTGATAGTTGTTGTTACCGGCGATTACACTCAGAATCCAAAGAACATTCGGCTCATGACCGTCGGCGATAGTAAATGTTGAACTCGAAACCGGGGTTCGGAGGGAATATCTCGGCAATTTTCCGCAACCGTTCGGCCATGGGAGCGGGCGCCAGCAGCGGGTAGTCGCGTTCGCGCAGGTCGTAGTAATCGACATCGAGATAGAGCGCGAGCAGGTAGATGGAAATCGCATCGGCGAAGCTGGCGGTGAGATAGTCGTTCTTGAATTTCTCCGCGTCGGGACCGTGGGCGGTGGCGAACTTGCGCGCCTCCCAGGCGTCGAGCGAAGTTTCTCCGCGCACACCGGATTCCACCTGTTGCCAGGCCAAGTCGGCGAAATTCTGCGAGACACCGGCGCGTTCGACCAGCGCGTGCCCGACGTTGATGTAGAACTCGAAGGCCACGGAAAATTTGTCTTCCATCAAGCGGGTGGAGATGAAGACGCACTGGGCATCTCCCAAATTCAGGTTGCGATGGCAAACTGCGTTGTCGCTGAGGGCAACGTCGTAGCGGTCGGCAATGACGGTCTCGTCGCCCTGAGTGACGGTGAGGGGCACGAAGTAGTACGCCTTGCGGCTGAGCGCGGCGGCCACGGGCACGGGCACCACCGCAATCATGCGGTCGAGGTCATTGTCGGCAATCGTAATCTCGCCCGAGCGGGCGTAGCAGATGCCATTCGGCGCCTGAGAAACCGGGCTGTTTTGCACGATCTCCGCGGGGCTGCGGGTGATCGCGGAAGCGGCTTGCGACATGACGGTATTGTAGCGTATGGGCGGACTCAGATCCCCGCTACACTGCGAGCCTCTTTCCATTCGGCCTTGAGCCCCAACTCACCGACCCATTTTTCCAGATAGGAGTGATCTAACGACTCCCATTGCATTCTAAGAATTCCCGCCACGTCTTCGACTTGCCTATGCGATTGGGCCAGCTTTGACCATTCAAGTTTGGCGATGATTACGTCTTCGGCACTCGCCACAAAGAGAGCGAGATCCTGTAGCTTGATCAATTGGCGACGGCGGAACTCCTCTTGGCTGAAGGTGCGGGACTTGCGGATGATCAAATCAATTTTCCAACCAGTTGCCAGGTCAATCACGTTGAACAAAGACTGCTGCCGGTGGGCTTCCAGAGCCGCATCCAAGTCCGCGTAGTAATCGCCGGCCGGGAGACTTTGGAGGAAGGCACGCAGTTGCGCCGTAGTTGCTTCGATCACGAGATCGATGTCCTGGGTTGAGCGCGGCGCACCATAGTAGGCGCTGGCAAACGATCCGGAAAGCATGTAGGCGATGCCAGCTTGATCGAGGGCCGCAGTGATTCTCTGGAAGATTGCCGGGACGCTCATCGCAACGGCGCTGGCATTGGCGCCGGCAAGAATGCCAGCCGAAGGAGTTCGCGCGCAACGTGCGCTGCGGTCCAGTCCGGATGCTCCTGCTGGATCCGCCGTTTTGTCAATTCTCTAGCAAACAGACTCATCTCAAGCGCCATTGCCAGGCGCTGTTCCCCAGACATTGCTCGCTGAATTTGAAGCTGGACTGCTTGCGCCGAAGGAGTGGTGTCGGTGACAGGCACAGCCAAATGTTACCACGCCCGTATTTCGTGGGGACTTGATGGCCAGTCGCGAGGCTCTGGACCGATGGTGTAGCTTAGAAGCATGGGCACAGCGAGTTCGGAGGGGCCACGCTGGATCGGAATTCCGGTGCGCGCATTCGCGATGACGTTTCTGTTTACCCTGCTGTCGTTCGCGGTCGCGCTGCTGTTGAGCATTATGGGGACGATGGTGTATTCGCAAGTTAAGCACGTCGCTCCCAATCTGACGTTTGCCTACCGGCACATTGCGTTTCCGTTTGCGATCACGGTGGGAGCGATCGTGCTGGTGGTGTCGCTGGGGATGGAAGTTCGGAACTACCGGCAGAGGAAGGCGCTGGAGGGAATCGAGCGGGCGAGTTGAGCGCCTAGCTTGCTGAAACGCTGGTTCTCGAGCGGTGGTGCGACCTCAGCGGCTAAAGCCGAACTCAAAGCAGAGCATTTACCGCAGCGCTGAAGCGCTGCGCCACCCAAAACCAAGCGAGAAAGCGGTGGAGGAACTGGCGTCGTCTCACCCATCCAGCCGGGCGGAGGCGCCCGGCGCTCCACTAGCAAAAGCGGGTGAATTGAAGATGGGCGACGTGAAGACTATCGCGCCTCGGATTGCGATTCCGGTGCCGCATTCGGGGGATCGCGCGTACGCCGAGCGCGCTCTGCCGCAATATGAAGAAGCGGTGCGCGGGGCGGGAGGAGTGCCGGTGCGCATCGAACTGGAGCTGACTCCGGTCGAGGTGATGAAGCAGGTCGAAGGCTGCGACGCGGTTCTGCTGCCGGGGAGCAAGGCTGACCTTGATCCGCAGGCGTACGGCGCAGCGCGCCATGAGAAGACGGCCGCTGCTGACACTAAGCGAGACATGGTGGACGAGTTGCTTCTGCGCGACGCCTACCAACTGCATAAGCCCGTGCTGGGCATCTGCTATGGACTGCAATCGTTGAATGTGCACCGCTCGGGATCGCTGCTGCAGCACATCGAGTCGGCGATCAACCACAGTGCGGGGCGGGCGGTGGCGAAGGCGCACACGGTCGCGATCGAGGCGGGGTCGAAGCTGGCGGAGATTGTCGGGGCTTCCTCGGGCACCCAGAAGACGGTGGCGGTGAATTCTTCGCATCACCAATCGGCGGACACGGTGGGGAATGGGTTGCGCGTGGTGGCGCGTTGCGCTCAAGACGGGGTCATCGAAGCTTTGGAAGGGACTGCTCCTGGACATTTTGTGCTGGCGGTGCAGTGGCATCCGGAGCGAAGCGTGAACGATGAGGCGGAGCTGGCGGAATCGGCGCGGGCGATTTTCCGGGCATTTGTAGAGGCGGCTAGGGCGAAGCGGGCGGAGCTGGCGGGAGGGCTGGAGCGACACCTTACATAATTGTCATCCTGAGCGAAGCGAAGGACCTGCTGCCTCTGGCGCCGGCAAGAAGCAGGTCCTTCGCTTCGCTCAGGATGACAACGTTAGATTTAGTCAGCTTCGTTTCAGCAGCACTGCCACATTCGCAATCGCGGCGTTTTCGGTGCCTAGGCCTTCGGGAGTTTTGGCTTTGATGCCTACGCAGTCCGCGGGGATCCCGCACAACTCGGCTACGTGTTGGCGAATCTTGTCGGCGTGGGGGCCGATTTTTGGCGTGGACAGGATGAGCGTGGAATCCAGGTTCACTAATTCATAGCCTGCGGTCTTGACGCGCTTTAACGCCTCGCGCAGAAAGACGGCGGAGTCGGCATTTTTCCATTGCGGGTCGGATGGCGGAAACAACGATCCGATGTCGGGGCCGGCTATGGCGCCGAGCAGGGCGTCGGTAATGGCGTGCAGCAGGACATCGCCGTCGGAATGGCCGCCTAGTCCTTTATCGTGCGGCAGGGTTATGCCGCCGATTTTTAGCGGAATGCCGGGCTTGAATTCGTGCGAGTCCCAACCGTAGCCGATGCGCATTTCTGGTTTCAAGATTTGATCCTGCTCAGCCCCTAAAGGGGCGGGTGATTTTCGAATTTACGGCATCGCTAAAGCGATGCCCTGATACAAACCTGAGTTTTTCCGCAACCTGTGAAGCGGTGCCCTTCCCGTTCTTGCTCGAACATAGTTCACGGGCGGCCCGAGACGGGGCAAGCCCCGTCTCTACACGACATTTTTCAGGTAGAACTCGGCCAGTTCCATATCGGCTGGCGTGGTGATTTTCAGATTGCTGGGCGATCCCATTACTACTACTACCGGCAGGCCGGCGCGCTCGATCAAGGAAGCCTCGTCGGTACCAACGAAGCCATCGTTGGCGGCTTCATCAAAAGCTTTCTTCAGGATGTTGAAGCGAAAGCCCTGCGGAGTTTGCGCCATCACGATGCTGGCGCGCGGGATGGTGGCTTTGATGAGCGCGCCCTCGGCAGTTCTTTCCACCTGTTTCACGGTGTCGACGGCGGGCAATCCCGCGATGGCGGCTCCATGTTTATGCGCGGCCTCGATGACACTAGCGATGATTTCGGGCGTGACCAGCGGGCGAACGGCATCGTGCACCAGAACGATATCTTCGGGATCGGCCGCGGCGCGGGCCAGTGCGTTGGCCACGGAGTCCTGACGATGCTCTCCGCCTTCGACCATCTGCAGGCGCTTGCTCAGGATTTCCGGGAACTGCTTTTCGACCTGGGTGCGAAAGCCGGCAATCTCGTCTTGGCGCAGAGCAACGATGATTTCGTAGACAGCAGGAGTGGCGGCGAACTTACGCAGGGTGTGGACAAGAATGGGCACGCCTCCCAGCTCTTTGAACTGCTTGCTGGGCGTCTTCTTCCGGGCTTTTGCGGGCGAGGGCGGCGCCATGCGCGTGCCCAGTCCGGCGGCGGGGACGATGACAAACACCTTCATACGGGGGACTCAGTATAGTACAGGCGTCAGGAGTGGGTCGAACGCTCAGCAGTGTCCGGCCCCTGAAGGCGCGTTCTCCAGCGTCTAGACACCGGCGGGGTCGACTACCGCTGATGCGGGCTTTTTCGCTGGGTCGGAGGGTGATCCGTTGGTTGCTGCCGCCGGGGGCGCGGCCACGGGAGGCGGTGCTGGCGCCTTGGCGTCGTGGCGGCCCGTGCCGCGTTCATCCCACTTGCCAAAGATCATTTTGCCGGCAGTGGTTTGCAAGACGGAGGTCACGGAGATATCGATGGTCTTGCCGATCATCTTGCGCGCGTTATCCACGACCACCATGGTGCCGTCATCGAGATAGGCGACGCCCTGATTGTATTCTTTGCCTTCCTTCAGGATGAATACGCGCATGACTTCGCCGGGCAGAACGATGGGCTTGAGCGAGTTGGCCAGTTCGTTGATGTTGAGCACGGCCACGCCCTGCAACTGGGCGACTTTGTTGAGATTGAAGTCGTTGGTAAGGATCTTGCCTTCATAGAGCTTGGCCAGTTCGATGAGCTTCATATCCACTTCGCGGACGGTGGGGAAGTCGTCTTCGACGATCTGGATCTGCACCGAGGCGGTTTTCTGGAGACGCTGCAGGATGTCGAGACCGCGGCGCCCGCGATTGCGTTTGAGCGAATCGGCGGAGTCGGCCACCAGTTGCAATTCGCGGAGCACAAACTGCGGGATGACAATCAGGCCGTCGAGGAAACCGGTCTCGGCGATGTCGGCGATGCGGCCGTCAATAATGACGCTGGTGTCGAGGATTTTGTAGCTTTTCTTGCCCGTCTTTTCGCCGCCGAAAACCCCGCCGAGCGCCGCCAGATTGAGCAGGTCGCCTTTGTTCGCTCCCACGGTCAGTCCCACGTAGGCCATGATCATCATGACCATGATCTGCAGGAAACTCTGGGTGGGGCTCGGAGGGATGCTGTTGCGAATGACGAGGGCAAACAGATAAGCGCCAAAGATGCCGAGCACGCTACCGATGGCGGCTCCAATCAGGCGCCTCAGGCTCATGGCGCGCAACCGCCACTCGAACACAATGATGGCGATGCCGATCAGCAAACCGACGGCTGCGGCCTGGTTTGCGGGCAGGCTAAAAGGATGAATGAGGAAGCAAATGACAACTACGATGAGAACAAACAGAAGGCGAATGAGTACGACGTCCACGTCCAGGACCTCTCTCGGGGAAGGCTCCGCTGACGCGATTCCCGCCCCCGCCGGCCGACCGGGGTGAATAATAGTAGGACCCCAGTGCCAGCGTTCTATTAACGGAGCTGTATGAAAATGAAAACGCGCTCCGTCCCCGGTCATCGCCGGGTGACTTCAAAAGTACGGGAGCAGTATATACCCGGGCGGGAAGGGGAGCCAGAGCAGGCTTCCGGGGAGCTCAGTCTAACCTCGGCGGGTAAAACGGAGGAATGCAATTGACGAGGAAGGACGACCACCGGGGCTAAAGCCGGCTGATCACAGACGGCTTACGCGGCCCTGAAGGGCCGCTCTTCCACGGCGATGCGGAGGGCAACATCGGGATTCCACGGCGATAGGGAAAGTAACATCGAGCTTCCGCCGCCTTCGCAGTGCATAAGGAACTGCGGCTACGTTAGACTGTCGGGGTTATCTGGAGACATCCCTGTATGAACTGGCCGGGACGAATCGTCCTGCTCATCGCCATCTTCGCTTCGTTGTTCCTGTTCTGGCGTAAGTTCGGCGCGGCTGTGCGCATCATCCTGGCATCGAAACCAGACGCCGACTTCCAACTGCGACCGATTGGACCGCGCATCCGCAAAGTGCTCTGGGAGGTGGCCGCGCAAGGACTGGTGATTGCCCAGAGGCCGCTGCCCGGCTTGGCGCATGCCTTTGTGTTTTGGGGCTTCTGCGTCTTCGCGCTGGTGACGCTGAACCACTTCGCCGAAGGATTCGGCCTGGGCTTCCTGTCGGATGGCGGTTTCTCACGTCTTTATTTTCTGTTTGCGGGCGTGTTCGCCGTGGCTGTGGCGATCTCGATTGCGGCGCTTGCCTTTCGCCGATTTGTTCTGCGGCCGAAATGGCTGGAGCCTCTGTCTCCGGAATCGGGGCTGATCGCATTCCTGATTTTTGCGCTGATGATTACTTACCTGGCCAAGTTCTGGGTGCCGGAAGGCAGCGCGGCGGCTTGGACATGGTGGTGGGCGCACACGGTGGTGCTTCTGGTTTTTCTCCCGCTGATTCCGGGCACCAAACACATGCACCTGGTGCTGAGTCCGTTGACGGTGTTTCTGGAGCGCGATGGCTTCAGCAAGATCCCACCTCTGGTGGGCGACGAAGATTTCGGCCTTGACACCGGTAAGGATTTGACGCGGATCGCCAGTCTGCAGGCCTATACGTGCGTCGAGTGCGGCCGCTGCACGGAACACTGCCCGGCGAACAACACGGGGAAGATTCTGAATCCCAAAGAAATCATTTTGGGCACGCGGCATTATCTGCAAGAGTTCGGGCCGAAGAGCGGCGAGCCGCTGCTGGGGAAGCACCTTTCCATGGAAGCGGCGTTTCAGTGCACAACTTGCGGGGCGTGCGAGTTCCAGTGTCCGGTGGGCATCCAGCACCTGCCGTTAATTGTGGGGTTGCGGCGCGGCGCGGTGAATACCGGCAAGTGGGACAACAGTCATGGCGGCGATCTGTTCAACACGCTCGAGCGGCAGGGGAACGCGCTGGGATTTCCGCCGTCGGAACGCGGAAAATTCATCGAGAAGAACGGGCTGCCGTACTTCGATGGAACCCAGGAATACTGCCTGTGGATGGGGTGCCTGGGATCGTTTGATCCGAATGGGCGGAAGATTCTGCTGGCGCTGGTTGAGGTGCTGCGCTACCTGGGCATCAGCTTCGGGGTTCTACGGCAGGAGAAGTGCAATGGCGATCCGGTGCGGCGACTGGGCAACGATTACCTGTTCGGCGAATTGGCGCAGGGAAATTTGGAACAGATCCGCGAGGCCGGAGTAAAGAAGATGGTTTCGATCTGCCCGCACTGCGTGCGCACCATAGGCGTGGATTGGAAGGAGCACGGCGGGAACGTCGACATCGAGCACCACAGCGAGTTACTCGCCCGGCACCAGGACAAATTGCCGAGCGACAGCGCTGCGCAGAAGAGCATGGTGTATCACGACGCCTGCTACCTGGGGAGATATCGCGGCGTGTATGACGAGCCGCGCGAGGTGATTGCGCGTTTCGGACAGGTGGTGGATCCGCCGCGGGCGCGCGAACGCGGCTTCTGCTGTGGCGGCGGGGGCGGTTTGATGTTTCTGGGCGAAGAGTCGGGCAAGCGCGTCAACCTGGAGAGAGCGCAGGAACTGGTTGCGACGGGCGCTAGCGTGGTGGCGGCGGCGTGTCCGTTCTGCAACTCGATGCTGCGCGATGGACTGGCGGCGGCTACGGACACGCCGCCGGAATTGCTGGACGTCGCCCAGATCGCGGCCGCGGCGATTGCGAAAGGCAGCGCGCAAAAGACAGGCGGCGGGGACTAGGGTGGCCGGGCGGGGCGGCCGGCTCTCCACTGCCGACCTTACCATTTCTTGAAAATGACGGCGACGGCCCCGACCATCATGGCAAAGCCCACGAGGTAGTTCCACTTCAGCGGCTCACGAAGATAGAGGACCGAGAAGATCGAAAACACGGTTAAGGTGATGACCTCCTGGATGGTTTTCAACTGCGCCGTGGTGAACTCGTAGGAGCCGATGCGGTTGGCGGGCACCTGAAAACAGTATTCGGCGAAAGCGATGAGCCAACTGATGACGATGACTTTGAACAGCGGCGTTTGACGATACTTCAGATGGCCATACCACGCAAAGGTCATGAAGATGTTGGAAAGGGTCAGGAGCAGAATCGTGGTCATGAGGATATATGTTGCCTGATTCGGGGCTTCGGTTGCACGCTTCGGGCCGGTGGAACGCCGGCCTGTAGACTTTCCAGTTGTATGGTGGGCGGGCGGGGGCGCCCGGCTCTCCATTAGCAAGAGCGGCGGGATTCTGCGATCGACTCACGAATGGCTTGCACCACTCCATCCATCTGACTGGGTGTTGCTACGGTGATTCGAACGCAGCCTTCGCAGCCTGGATTTGCGGATGAATCGCGGACCTGAATGCCGCGCCGCTGCATCGACTCCACGAATATTTTCGCGGTGGCGCCTACTCGCACTAGAACGAAGTTCGTTTGGCTCGGCCAGAAGCGCAGACCTGATTCGGCGAACAACTCCTCCAGTTGTTCGCGGCCTTGTTTCACCTGCGCGACGTGATTGCGTACGAAGGCCTGGTCGCCTAGCGCTTCTTCGAGGCAAGCCATTACCACGGAATTCACATTGAAGGGCGCGCTATGCCTCCTGATATAGCCGATCTGCTCGGCAGTGCCGGTCAAGACGCCCAGGCGCAGGCCGGCGAGTCCGTAGGCTTTGGACAAGGTGCGCGCGACAAACAGGTTGGGATGGCGCGGCAAGTCCGGGAGCAGGGTGTCGCCGCAGAACTCGAAGTAGGCCTCGTCAATCAACACCGCCGCATCGGGCGCTGCTTCTGCAATTGTCAGCAAGTCCGCGCGCGAGGTGGCGAGGCCGGTGGGATTGTTGGGATTCGCGATCGTGATTGCCCGGGTGCGCGGCGAGATTCGAGACAGCACCTCGGCACTGGGAAACGCCAGGTCTTTGCCCGATCGCACGCCGACCAACTTTGCTCCAAGCGCTTCGCCCAGCATGGCATACATCCCGAAGGTGGGATCGGCAAACAGAAGTTCATCGCCGGGGGCGAGGTAGGTTGCAAAGAGCAGCGATAGCGCCTCATCTGCTCCGTTGGTGAGCAAGACCTGATCCGGCTCAATGCCCAGGAGATTCGCGACTATCCGCTCGCCGACTTCGCGCTCTGGATACAGCGACACGTCGGCCGCCGTGAGCGAGTGCAGACGCGCCAGCACACGCGGCGAGCATCCGGCCATGCTCTCGTTGAGATCGAGAGTCAGCCCGGCGCGGCTCACGATGGGCGAGTGGTACGGGCTCATCCCGGCAATCGATTCTCGCGGCTTCAACATGACATGTACCTGAACATGAGGATGAGTTTACGACAGTCATTCTTCACGCTGCCTCAGAAACTTCACCGCGACAAAGATCGCGGTGCAGATGGCGAAATCCACGACGAGGCCCCAGTCTTCTCGAAAGAGCCTGTGGCGCGCCACGGCAGGCAGATGTGGCATGAGGAGGAAATAGATGGCGTTACCGGCGAGCACGGCCACGAGGGCGTCGAGAAAATTCTTCATCATCGTACTCACCGCGTACTCGCCGCCGGAGTTCAGGTGAGTCTCCGGTCTCCAGCTGCAGCGCCTTCAGGCGCTTTCATAATGTAGCGCTGGCGGCATCGCTAAAGCGATGCCCTGATACGAACCGTGCTGCTAACATTCTTTGAGATGCTGGAACCTTCCACTTCAGTGCAGTATGTGAAAGGCATCGGCCCGCGGCTGGCCGAGGTGCTTGCCGCCAAGGGCATTCGGACCGTTGACGACCTGCTGCACTACCTGCCGTTCCGCTACGAAGATCGGCTGAACCCGCGCTCGGTGGCCGAACTGCGCGCCGGAGAGATGGCGACGGTGATTGCCGAAGTCCGCAACTCGGGACTGTTTCGCACGCGGCGGATGCCTATCTTCCAGCTCACCGTGGGCCAGGGCCGGTCCAGGTTGAAGTGCCTGTGGTTTAACGCTACGTATCTGCAAGACCGCTTCCAGCCCGGACAGATGCTGGCACTCTACGGCAAGGTGGAAGAGGACCGCGATGGCGGACTGCAGATCATGCAGCCGCAATTTGAGATTCTTGGCGACATTAATGAAGAGGGCGGCGCCGACGAGGCTGAAAAAAAGGCGGCGGCCTCGCTTGAAATTGGGCGGATTGTTCCTATCTATGAATCGACCGGGCAGGGCAAACTTACGCCGCGCTGGTTCCGGCGCATTATCCGAGGGGCGCTGGAAAATCTGAGTCCTGAGGTTCCCGATCCGATTCCGGCGGCGGTGCGCGGGCATTTGAGCCTGGCGTCTCCGCGGGAAGCGTTGTTTAAAGTTCACTGGCCCGATGCGGGAGAAAGTTTCTCAGACCTGCAGTCGTCGCGCACGGCGGCTCACATCCGGTTGATTTTCGATGAACTGTTTTTCATCGAGCTGGGACTCGAACTCAAGCGGCGCGAGCAGAAGGCGCAGACCGGAGTCGCCTTTCAGCTGAACGATGGCGTGCGCGCGGCGATTAAGAAGATACTGCCGTTTCATCCGACGGCGGCGCAGAAGCGGGTGCTGAAGGAAATTGCCACTGACATGCAGACGCCTTGCCCGATGCGGCGGCTGCTGCAGGGCGATGTGGGGTCGGGCAAAACGATTGTGGCTTTCCAGGCCGCGATCATCGCCATTGAAAACGGCTATCAGGTCGCTTTGATGGCGCCGACTGAAATTCTGGCGCAGCAGCATTATTTTTCCGCGCGGCAGATTCTGGAACGGGCCGGATACCGCATCGTGCTGCTGACCGGGTCGCTTGAAGAAGACCGCAAACGTGACGTGCGGCGGCATATCGCGCAGGGGAACGCGCAACTGGTTATCGGGACGCATGCGCTGATTCAGGATCGCGTTGAATTTGAGCGGCTTGGGCTGGTTGTGGTGGATGAGCAACACCGCTTTGGCGTGATGCAGCGGCTGAAGCTGATGAAGAAGACGGATGATGCTCGCGGGGATCATGCTCGTGTGGTGACGGGGCTCCGCCCCGTCCCGGCGGGGCAAAGCCCCGCCACCACACGATCATCCGACGCGGAGCCCGACGTGCTGGTGATGACGGCTACTCCTATTCCGCGGACGCTGGCGCTTACTCTTTACGGCGATCTGGACGTTTCGGTGCTGGACGAACTTCCTCCGGGACGCACTCCGGTGGTCACTCGCTCCCTACCCGACGAGCGTGCGCCTGAGGTTTGGGAGTTCGTCCGCAAGCAGATCGCGGCTGGACATCAGGCTTATGTCGTTTATCCGGTGATTGAGGAGAACCCGGAGAAGACAGAAGATCGCGAAGTGAAGGCGGCCCGTCAGATGCACCGGCAGTTGCGCGAGAAAATTTTCCCTAACCTGCATGTCGGTTTGCTGCATGGGCGTCTTGACGCCGACGAAAAAGAACGTGTGATGCGCGACTTTCAAGCGGGCAAGATTGAAGTTCTGGTCGCTACCACGGTGATTGAAGTTGGCGTCGACGTTCCCAACGCTACCGTTATGGTGATCGAGCACGCCGACCGGTTTGGATTGGCGCAGCTCCACCAATTGCGCGGACGCATTGGGCGCGGCGCGGCGAAATCTTATTGCGTGCTTATGCGCGGGGGGAAGGTTTCCGAAGAAGGCGAGCGGCGGCTTGACGCCATGGTGCAGTCGAACGACGGTTTCCAGATCGCGGAGCTTGATCTTGAGCTGCGCGGGCCGGGCGAATTCTTTGGGACCAAACAGGCGGGCATTCCTAGCTTCCGCGTGGCTAATATTATTCGCGACCGGCAACTGCTGGAGGCGGCTAAGCGCGAGGCCGCATTTGTGATCTCAGGGCCGAATTCCGAGATATCGAAGGATGAGATTGAGCGGGCGCTTCGGGAAATGCGGTCGCGCTGGGCGCTTAGTTATGGGCTGGTGGAGGTGGGATAGAGGCCGCCGCCTGCCGACTGAAGAGGTCCCCTTCCGCCGAGGCGCTTGGATATGCGTCCGCAGGCTCAGGCTCTCTCTCTGCCAAGTTCAGTTCTGTCTTCCGAATCATTTGCGACCACAGGGAATCCGGATCAGAATTGAAAACGGTTCCGGCATCCGGCCGAAAAATGAACCACGCGCCCAGTTCCACTTCCTTCTGCAGTTGATCCGCATTCCATCCGGCGTAGCCCAGATAAACATGAAAAGTGTTTGGGTCAGGTCGAGTCGAAATGCTTTGTTCGAAAAGGGCCTTCGTGGAAATCAGGTAAACCGCGCCGAATATGTGCTGAGCTCCTTCGACTTTCGCCGGCGACTGGAGCAGCGCAAACACCGAGGGAGTTTCGACCGGACCTCCGAGATAGACCTTATCGGAACGGTCCTTCGCCGCCTTGGGCTCCTTCAGCACGCGTGAAAGCGGGACTTCCGTGCGCCGGTTGAGAACCAATCCGACCACACCTTCTTCATCGTAGTGAACCAGCAGGATCACCGTTTCAGCGAAATTCGGATCGCCGAGGTCCCGGCTTGCGACCAGCAACTTTCCGACGCCCAGATCGTTGGCATTCTTGGATTGGACAGGAAGAAAAACGGCCGGCGGGATTTCACTCTTGGCGCGGAACGCCTTGACCCCGTTTGATCGGTCTGGCTGGTTCGCCGGCTGACCCATGTGCCGGAGCGACGCATCTGGGACAAGCGTATCGTGCGGCCGCGAATTCGATGGCGGCACATCAAATTTGTTGATCGGAGCGTTGAATCCTCTCACCGCTACGAAGGCAACTATCGTGGCCAGCATCGTGAAAAAGCATAGTTTGCGCAACGACATGCTGCTCTCCCCACCGGTTCTTTTGGATGCGAATGCCCTGGCGCCCCGAGTGGAATTATAGTCCGTGGGCGGCGGGGCGTGTTTGCGGGAATCTCGGAAGACGAGATGGATCGGGCGCTTGGGGAGATGCGGTCACGCTGGGCTATGTGCCGCGAACTTGTGGGGCGCCGCGCTAGGGCTTGGTGGTTGGCGCGTCGGGTTTAGCGCCCTCTACAGCTTTAGTGCCCTCTATTTTGCACTTGAATTCCTTGCCGTCGTCACGGCGTATGTAGAGCCTCTCGCCGTCCACTCGAAAGTCCACAGCTTGTCCTGTCTCGAATTTCCCTGCCTGGAAAGCGCCGCAATAGTCAATCCGGTAAACCAGGTCGGTGCCTTGTAATGCGTACACCTTTTTGTTGCGGGTCATCGTCCCATTGTTGGCACCGACGCCGCCCCTGATGTCGGTGGCCTTCTCCCAGCCCGTGATCGTTCCCTTCTGATACGTGGGTGGCGTTTTGTCGGCGGCGGCTGCAATTGTGGCCATTAACAGAATGAGAAGTGCTGTGCGAAGTATCGTCGACTTATTCATACGGCTCTCTGACAAGCAAGTTATAGGACCGTTCAATTTAATGCTGATGCGTCGGTCTGTCAAAGACATAATTCCAGAAATTTCACTGAGAAAGTGAGCGCTTTCAAATTACCATGCAAGCGATGACTTCTCGCCTCGCACAATGCCTGCGCGATCCGCTGTTTCTCTTGTGTCTGACGGCGGGGCTGCTTGCTTTCGTGGTGCAATCGGGCGAGTTGGGAACGTCCGACACGGCGCATCGTCTGCAAACCACGCATTGGATCTGGACTTCGGAGCCGCAGGTTTTCCCTGACGAGTATCCCGAGTTTGGACTGCACGGGCGGGGCGGGCGGCTTTATAGTTGGTACGGCATTGGACAGTCGCTGCTGATGCTGCCCTCCGATCTGCTGGGGACTTGGATAGCGCACTGGCCTGTCTTCTCGGATTACGGTGACGACCCATCCGTACGCAGCATTGTGGTCAGCTACCTTACCAGCATTCTAGTTAACGTACTCACGGCGCTGATCGGCTTCCGGTTCCTGCGTCAGTTGCGCTTTGGCTTGAAAGAGTCGGTGGCGGGCGTGCTGGCGCTGATGTTTTGCACCACACATCTCCACTACACGCAGAACATGATGGAGAACAACTACATCATGTTGCTGACGCTTACAGGATTTTCATTTCAGTACGAGTGGGCGCGCACGGGGAGCCGGCGGGCGCTTTTCTGGGGATGCTCGGCGCTGGGGCTGAATTTGCTTACGCGGCTTACCACTGGTTTGGATCTGATGGCGGCGGGAATATTTGTCTTACTTGTGCTCTGTTTCGAAGATCTCAGTGGAACGGGCGTTTCGCCTTCGCGGCAGTTGGGTGGCCGGGCGGGGGCGCCCGGCGCTCCACCGTCAAACCCAGTGTTGTGGCGGCGTCTTATCGACTACTGCAAAGTTGCGGCGCCCGTGTACGCATTTTTTCTCCTGGCGGATCGTGTCTATCAGCTTTACCGCTTTGGATCGTTTACCAATACCTACGTGGCGATATTCGCCCGGGAACAGCGCCAGAATGACCCTACACTGCCGGTGAATTTTCCATGGACCACTCCATTTCACACGGGCGTTCTTGGGGCGCTGTTTCAGCCGGAGAAATCTATTTTTCTCTTCGATCCGCTCCTGGTGCTGGCGATTTTTCTGCTGGCATGGCTGTGGAAGCGGCTGACTCCAGAGGTGCGCGCCTATGGCGTGACCTGGCTTCTGCTGTTGCTCGGGTATATCTGCTTTTATGCGCGCTACACCTTCTGGAGCGGTGACTTTGCCTGGGGCGACCGCTATGTTTCGACCTCGGTGGAGTTGGCGACACTGGTGTCTGTCCCGCTGCTCATGCGCTATCGGGAGGTTCTGGGGGAAACGATCTGGCGGGCGGGGTGGGCGCTGATCGCGGTCAGCCTGATGATTCAGTTGGCATCGCTTGCCTTCTGGTTGCCGCTGGAAATTTACCAGATGGAGACGCTGGGGCATCCTACGTTCGTGATTGCTCTGCGGTTCAAGAACATCGTTGCCTTCGCTTTGGGCAAGATGGATGCCTGGGGCTTGAACACTGAGGCTATGGGCCAGGACCCTTGGGATTATGTTCACCTTACGAACTGGAATTTTCTGCCGTTTCTGCTGCGCCGGGTGGGAGTGGCGCCGGGCTGGGTGGTAGATACGACGCTTGCGGTCTGGGTTGCAGGGATCGCGGGACTGGGAACAGCTTTGGTGCGGTTACGAAGGAGCTTGCGGGCTGCATTGTGAGGCCGTTCAGTAGATAGGGTGCCGTCCCTTGCGGGACTCGATCTGTTTCAAATCCGGATACCCCGCACTCACGTACCGGGCTTTCTGGTTTCGCCGCTTCGCGGCTGGGGGATGCTCCAGCGTGATTCTGCTATGATCGCGATTGGGCCGGGAAAACCGGCGGATTTCATCTTTTGAACGAGGAGTTTTCATCATGGAAATGGCCGCTCTTCCTCTTGGCTCCCGCCGCAATGAAGACATCGCGCTGGACCTCATGAAATTCATCGCCATGACCACCGGCTACGGCAAGACTACGGGAGCTGGCGTCGGGTTCCAGGGCGGGGGGTCGGCCGACAAGCCCGAGGAATATGCCGCGCATCTGCTGGAGCTCTATGGGCGGTGTCTGCAGTCGGTAGGAGGAAAGTAGGGCAAATTCTTCACCACAGGGAGCACAGAGGTCCACAGGGGAAACCCGCTTCAATCGATCTCTCCTGTGTTTGCCTGCCTCCTGTGGTTATCGAATTTCGTCGGCCGGGCAGAGATGCCCCCGGTAACTCCTTGGCTTTGAACCTCTTCGTTGACAAGGGCGTTGGGGCTGGGCTATTCTAGAAGCCTTTGGAAGTCCTGCGGCTGCCCGCCTGGAACACCTAGCGCGCGTTCTGCGTGGATGGATATTGCTTAGGGCACTCAGCGGTCTTCGTTCTTATAGCGTTCTTTTAATTATCTGGGAGA
>Ga0074046_10000836_pt1 | contig 28399 bp, 17 predicted proteins | sample BogForMeECP23OM3_FD_94441 | JGI IMG/M metagenome (GOLD analysis project Ga0074046, IMG submission 94441) | Bog forest soil microbial communities from Calvert Island, British Columbia, Canada - Bog Forest MetaG ECP23OM3 | ecosystem: Environmental > Terrestrial > Soil > Wetlands ... | reverse complement strand
AATCAACCGCTTCCTCGCCGAGCACAATCAAGAGCCCAAACCCTTCGTTTGGACCAAACACCCAGATGAGATCATCGCCGCAGTTAAACGCGGGCACCAAGCGTTAGATTCGATCCACTAGCGGCGTCAGGAACCCGGCCCCCGGTCTCGAAACACTTAACCTCATCGGAGACAAGCTGGAACTGAAGGAGCTTTCTGGGAAGCCGCCGGAGCGATCAAGGATAATTTCGGAACGCTCGGCTATATTATTGTTGGCATTTTCGCTAGCACCTGGCCGTATGACTGGCTCGAGACCACAGTGGCAAGTCTCATCGGGATAAACGAGTAGCCGCACAAAACCGAAGGAATGCTACGCCTGACTGCAGACTCCGTGTTCCAAAAGCACTCGTGCGTGTCTTCAAGAAACGCTGCCCATCGTGTATATTACAGGAATTAGTCTCATGGAGAGATAACATGCACGACAGCGAGCAAGGTTACGCGCACAGCGAACCTTAGAGCCATCCTCACGAGCATCGGCACGAGCACCCCCATACGCACGTCTATACCCATGAACACCGGCATGGCGATATCGTCCATTCGCATCCGCACAGCCACACCCACACGCACGGCCATGCTCATTTGCACGAGCATATGCACGGCGGGGATCATATTCATGATTCCTTGCATGGCGCCGAGGCATCGCACGAGCACCAGCACGGCGGTGAGCATGGGCAGCACGAACATAAGCATTAACGGCGCTCCGCCACCGCGCCGCGCGGTTAGCTACCTTGGACGCGCGACCATGTTTGTGAGCGTGTGCATCGCCGGCATGGCTATGAGCCCGTGTCTCCAGTGCGATGGTCTCCCTCCAGGTTGGAGGGAAAAACGCCATCGCGGAATTCGGCAAACCGATCCGTCAGGCCTTTCTGGGTACGAAAGCAAGAGCGGCACGCCTCGATCTTTCGAATTCTTTCGAATTAACCGCTAGCGCTCCAGCGCGGTTCAGGAGCAGCATCCCAAGCATCGAGATTGCATTTATTTCAAAAACGCGGCCAATAATCGCCGCCGTGAAATCCTCCATGCCTCCGAGAAGCAGGGCTGCGGCGAAAAGCGTGATTTCATACACGGCAAAAGCCGCAACAAAGGCTGCGGCGGGCATTGCAAGCGGCGAGATGCCGGCAAAACGCAACGCGGACCAGCGAGCGGCCAAAGCAGCAAATATCGCGGCCAACCCTAGAACTGCGCCCCAGCCAAGGCTATTTGCCGTCAACGGATAGTTCAGGATCGAACAACCGACCGCCTGATTGGCCAGCCAAACAGCGCCCGTAAGCAGCACGGCATTTCTGCGGTCCAAGGTGAGAGCGGACATGGCGCCGAACGCGGCGAGCGGCGTTGCGCAGGCAAAACCGAGGCTCAAAGCCACGCTTGCGGCAGCGATGAAAGCCATCCAAAGAGCGCTTGGCCAGTTCAAGGGTATCGAGGTTCTGGGCTGCATGCTTGTTCTCCTGTTTCCGGTTTTAAGATTGGCCGAACGGTTGGGATACCGTCTATCCGTGCATGAAATGCGCCGCCGGGCGGCCGGATGGGTCTAGCCCAGCTAAGCCAAACCAGGCTTTCCGATCCAGGGCCGCGGCGGTCATGGTACCTCAATTTCGCTCCAGGGCTAATTCCGAGGCCTTCAGGCTGACTTTCATCCCCGCGAAGGCGCCAAAGCCGGGCCGCAAAAACCCAGTCGGGTCCTGGTACTGCTCATTGAACAGATTGTCGATGCGCGCAAACGCTGTCAGTCCGCCGCCCAAATCATAGGAACCGGCGATGTTGACCACAGTATAGCCCGGAGCGTTGAGCCTGGGTATAAGCCCATAGCGGTCCGTATCGACGAAATCCCCAACATGAATAACGGTTGCCGACAAGCTGAGCGCTTCGGTGGCCTGCCATTTGGCCCCCAAGCTTGCCTTGTGCTTCGGCCTGCGCAGGAGTTCTTCGTGAAGCTCCTCATCCATCGCGAGCGTGTAGGTGTAATCGGCGCGGAGCGTCACATCGGTGAGCGGCTTGAAGCCAAAGTACGTCTCAACGCCCTCGGTTTCGGCCCGTGCGATATTGACATAGGTCGTATAGGCAGGGGCGGTAGCCTCGTAGGTAATAAGGTTCGTGATGCCGTTATGAAAGTAGGTCGCGCCGAACTCGGCACGCTTGGCGAGGATCTTTTGCTCGAAGCCAGCATCGTAGCCGGTGCTTTCTTCCGGCTTCAAGTTTGGATTGGCGTAAAAGAAAAAGTCCGGATAGTTCACGAAAAGCTCGTTGAGCGACGGCGCCTTGAAGCCCGTGCCGTAGCTCGCTTTCAGCTTCGTGTCCGTCTCCGGTATCAGAAAGGCGGGTGCGATCCGGTAGGTCGTCACGTCTCCGAAGCGATCGTTGCTGTCGTAGCGGACGCTGGCGGCGTCGAAAAACCTGTCGCCGAAGCTCGACTGAAGCTGTAAGAAGCCGGCGCTGTTCGTCATCTGCGCGAAAATGGGGCTGTTCACGATTTCATCGGTCTGATGCTCCGCGCCGAGCGTCAGAACCTGTCCTGGGACAAGCTTGACGATGCCGGTCCAATCGTATTTAAGCCGGTCGCCGGTATTGAATGAGGTGCCGTAGGCCGGATCCTCGTCCGTGCGGTGATAGTCCGTGTAGCCTACTCCGAAGGTCTGGTCGAAAGCGCCGCCGAAAAGAACCTGGTGGGCAATCGCGCGCGTAAACCATTGCTGAGTGTCGCTCTCGCTTTGCGTAGGTTCCGGCTGGTAGGCAAAAGTGTTGAGGTTGAATTCGCTGCCGGTAAAATGGAGCGCGCTCTCGACATAACGCGCGGTCACGCCCACGTCGAAATCCTTGGTGATCGCGAGCCCAACCCGCGCCGAATAAGTTTGGTTGTCATAGGAATCGTCGATGCGCGCCTGGCCGGGCGGCAAAAGGTCGAGCGGCGTCACCGGCACCTCGTCTGCGTGAAAATGCGCGGCATTGAACGAGTAGCTGAAGGGGCCTGACGAGCCGCTGACGCCGGCCGTTTGGTTAAACGTTCCGAACGAACCGGCCTCGACGCTGCCCGTAACTTGCGCGGGGCCGGAGCCTGGTTTCGTTCTGATGTCGATTACCCCGCCGATGGCATCCGATCCATAGAGCCCGCTTTGAGGGCCGCGCAGAACCTCGATCCGGTCGATGCCTGAGGTGAGAAGATGCGCGAAATCGAACGCGCCATCCGGCGATGTCGGATCGCTGACATCGATTCCGTCGACAAGAACTTTGGTGTGGTTGGCGTTGGTCCCGCGCATGAAGACGGAGGTTACGCCCCCCGGCCCGCCGGTCTGAACCACGTTGAGGCCCGGTACATCGCTCAAGGCGTCTGGAACCGTGCGATTTTGCTTTGCCTCGATATCCTGGCTCGTAATGACCGTGACGCTGCTACCGATCTGCGAGACCGGCGTCGGTTGTAAGGTCGGACTAACCGCCGTCGCCGCAGCGCTCGATCCTGCGCCTCTGTCAGCCGGCGGGCTCGCCGTAGCCTGTGGGTTCGCTTTCTTCTTCGTTAAGTCACGCCGCTTCGCATGTTGGGAAGAGTCTTGCTTCACAATCACCGGAGGGAGAGTGGGAGGCTTATTCGCAGCGTCTTGAACTTGTGCTTGCGAATCGACACCAGCGAGAAGACAGCTTGTGGAAAGGGCAACACCGCTCAAAGCGGACACCATACGCGCCATACAAAGGCCTCGTGACAACGTGACACGTCACCACGAACCAAAGCTAAGGTGATGGCCTCATGGGAAGCCGGACCTTAAGTCTCCACCGGTGCACCCCGCCCAATGTGTTCGCGCGTGACCACGATCGATGGCAGGTCTCCTGGCTTGCGGGTCTGTGCTTAACGCCGTCTTCCCGGTTTCCCAGTGACAATGCTGGCGTCTCGCTCACCGCTTACAGTTGCGGGGGCAGCCGCGGTCTTCCACCGCGTTCCCTATTATTCCTCCAACGAGGAACCATCTGGCGCAGGCATAGCAGCGGCAATACCGGTGCGCAACATCTAAAGCGGGACCGCCAGACTTTTCGAGCAAAAGAACGATGGACCGCCTTTGCGGACCGCCTTGACAGGCCCTTGGTATGATGAACACTATGAATGCTCATATGCCCACACACACGGCATCCTAAGCCGTGCGCGAGAGGTGCAGGGTGGAGGGGGGCTCTCATGATTTTCACCAGCTGGCTGGAAAGCTTTCTGTTCGAGGTCTCTTCGGGGCTCTACGTTCCCGTCGTCACCGCGGTGTCCGTTCTCACTCTGTACGTAACTTGGCTAATCGGCGGGGCGGCTGCCGACGGTCTGCGGCGCTTGCGCGCCGGCTCAAAGGAGCTTGCCTCATTCCGCTTTGAACTCGATAGCGAACTGAGGTCGCGCGAACCGCACCTTGAAGCCCGGCTCGAGCGCTTGCTTCGCGCCAGGGAACTCGCGGCAGCAAGCTCACTCGACCGCGTCCGCTTTGTGATCAAGGTCGGCCCGGCTCTTGGGCTAATGGGAACGTTGATCCCGATGGGTATATCACTCGCAGCCTTGGCCCAAGGCGACGTCCCCAAGATGGCCGGCAGCATGGTTACGGCATTCACTGCCACAGTCGCAGGTTTAGGCTGCGGCGTTGTCGCCTACCTCATTGCGCTCGTGCGGGAGAAATGGGTGCGAGCCGACGTGTTGGAGATGGAGTTTCTGACCGAGACGCGGGCACGGGAGGCCGGCGTAGCCCAAGAGGAGGGAGAGCGGATTGCGCTATCTCAAACGCCACAGGCAATTTGATGCGGAAACGCCGCTAGAGGATCCGATTTCCGGGGTCGCCAATCTTTTCGACGCCAGCGTCGTGTTCATCGTTTCTATGATGATCGCGCTGTTTGCCGCCTACAATATGCTCGATTTAATGAACCCCAAGGCGGAGGTGACAATCACAAAAAAGGGCGCGGATGGAACACTCGAAATCATTTCGCGCCAGGGACGGGAGATCAAGGTCCAGAAAGTGACCGATCAGAAGCTCAGCGGTACAGGCAGCCGGCTTGGGACGGCCTATAAGCTGCAAGACGGCAGGGTCGTCTATGTGCCGGATTAAGCGCTTCGGCCAGCAGTTCCTCCTGGGGCTGCTCCTAATCTGTTCTGGAACCGCGTTGGCTGGCCAGGCAAACGTATCGCTGCTCCTTGGCGACACGGATTCCCTGACGGCGATTGAAGCCGTGCGGGAGCTTCGTAGCGACCCGCGGCTGTCTGACTTTGTCTTTCACGTCTTTTCTACTAGGCAAGTGGCTGAAGGCGACTTGACAGCGCTGGCGCGGTCGCGCGTCGTGTTTATCCAAACTGTTGGACGCAATCTCGCCCTTGGCGTCGCCCCGCAGATTCGCGAAATGATCTCTTCGGGAGGAAAAGCTTACGCTGTCGGTACCAGCTGGAATAAGGAACTCGAAGAGCTCGGACTCTCGCGCGACGAAGAACTCGCCCGCTACATGAATGCGGGCGGCCCGCGCAACGTGGCCAACATGGTGCGGGCTGGGTTGCAGCGCGAGTTGGGAATGAAGCTCGATGCAGCTGCGCCTGAGCCCGCGCCCGAATTCGGCGCGCTCGATTTGACAAGCGGCCGCATCGCATCGAGCTTTGCCGATTTCCGCGATCATATGTCTGGCATCAAGCCTGCGCGTCCGTGGATTGGAATCGCCTTCTATCGATCCAACGCTGTATCGGGGCAGACCGCAGTCTTGCGCGCGCTTGCCGGCGCACTCGAACAGCGGGGCTATAATGTTATTCCGTTCTTCGGTTTTCCGAACGAGCCAACATTGGAGCGCTTTGCCTTCGGCGAGGGCGGCAAGCCCGCGCTCGCCGCGCTTGGAGCGCTATCCCTCAAGATATCCAGCAACCCCGCAACGCTTGGGCCCTTGTTGCAGAAGATCGACGCGCCAGTGGTCAATCTGATCACGCTCAATTCCCAAAGCTTTGACCAATGGCAAGCCTCCCCTCAGGGACTCGATATCGTTGAGCGCTCATGGCAGGTTGGCAGCGCCGAGTATGGCGGGCTCGTCGCACCCACCGTCATTGGAACCAAAGAGCGGTGGCACGCCCCTGATACAGGGCTCGATGCCGTTTTGGAAAAACCAATCGTGGAGCGCATCGAACGCGCGGCCGATCGCCTGGCGGCGTATGCGCGTCTGCGCGAGCTACCGAACCAGGACAAGAAAATCGCGTTGATTTATTTTAACTATCCGCCAGGCAAAGAAACGATCGGAGCGTCTTACCTCAATGTTTTGCCGGGATCTCTGATGCGGATTATTCAGCGGCTTTCAGCCGAGGGATATGCGACGCAAGGGATGCCGGCGGCGGGAAACGAGCTTCTCACCGCGATCCGCGACCACGGCGGAAATATTGGCAATTGGAACCAAGGCACGCTCGACAGTTTGGTACGCGACGGCATCGAAAGCGGCACGGTGCAATTGCTCCCCGTATCGGCCTACGACCAGTGGTTCCTGCAAGACGTGCCAGCGAGCCTGCGCGACGCGATGATCGCCAAATGGGGCGACCCGAAGCAATCGAATATCATGGTTTGGCGTGATACGAGCCGCCGGCCCTATTTCGTCTTCCCGGTACAGCGCTATGGTAATATTTTGCTGGCGCCGCAGCCATCGCGCGGCTGGGAACAGAATGTCGAAAGCCTTTATCACGACACGGCCCTGCCGCCCCATCATCAATATCTCGCGTTCTATCTTTGGCTCCAACACGAGTTTCACGCCGATGCGATGATTCACGTCGGCACCCATGCGACGCATGAGTGGCTGAGCGGCAAGGAGGTTGGGCTTTCGAACGCCGATCCCGGAGATATCGTTACCGGAGCCACGCCTCAATTCTATCCCTATATCGTCGACGACGTTGGGGAGGCTATCCAGGCCAAGCGCCGCGGGATGGCGACGATTATCAGCCACATGATCCCGCCGCTCGACCGCGCCTCGCTCAACCCTCAGCTGCGCGAAATCGCGCAATTGATTTCGGATCGGGCCGTCGCGGCCGAAAAAAGCCCCCAGATTGCCGAGGGACTTTTAGCCGAGATCGAGAAGAAGGCGAAGGCACAAGGGCTTCTCAAAGACCTCGGCGCCGGCGATCTGCGCGCTGGCGGCGCACTCGATCGCCTCGACGATTATATTCGGGAGATACAGGAAAAGGTAACGCCTTTTGGCCTGCACACGTTCGGCGAAGCGCCAGACGGCGACGCCCAGCGCAAGAGTGCGGAGGCGATTGCCAGTGTGGATCGGAGCCTCGATCCTGTGGCTCGTGAAAAATCCATCGCCAGCTTGATGACCGCGATGGAGCAATCCGCGAAGGACGAGCTTGGGTTTTTGGTCGCCGGGCTTGCTGGCCGTTATGTTCCGGCGGGTCCAGGCAACGATCCCGTGCGCACCCCTGCATCACTGCCTACGGGGCGTGATCTTTACGGATTCGATCCGTCGCGATTGCCAACGCCGGCCGCATGGGCAATCGGCGAAAAGCTCGCGCACGAGCTCGTGGAGGATTTTCATCGGCGCAAAGGGGCATGGCCGGAAAAATATGTCTTCAACCTATGGGGTGTCGAAAGCACGCGCCATGAAGGCGTGATGGAAGCGCAGGTCATGACGCTGCTCGGCGTGCGGCCGAAATGGGATGCGCGCGGCAAGATCCTTGGGCTGGAGGCGATTGCGCGGGCTGATCTCGGCCGGCCGCGCGTCGACGTCACCGTCATTCCCTCGGGCCTTTATCGCGACATGTTCCCGCAAGCCATGAAACTGCTCGACGATGCGGTATCTCTCGCGAAGGCGCAGGACGAGGCCGACAATCGCGTGCGCGCCAACATTCGCGCCATGCGCGATGCGCTGATTGCGAAGGGGCTAAGCGAACAGCGTGCCGAGCAGCTTGCAAGCGTACGCGTTTTCAGCGTGCCCTCCGGGGCTTATGGGACCAATCTCGACAAGGCTATCCCCCTTTCCAACACTTATGGCAGCGGGCAGGAAGCCGACGCCAAGCTTGCTGACCTTTACTTTATACGAATGCATCATGCGTTCGGTCAGGGGCTATGGGGTGAAAGCATCGAGGACCGCCCAGGTCTTGGCGTCGATCTCCTTAAAGGCGCGCTCAAAGGCGCTCAGGGCGTCGTGCACAGCCGGTCGTCCAATGTCTATGCCGCTCTCGATGGCGACGACTTCTACCAGTATCTCGGCGGAACAGCCATGGCGATCCGCTCGGTCAATGGAGCAACCCCTGAGGTGCTAGTGACCGATATGGCGAATCCGAAGGCCGCGAAGAACGAGACGCTGGAAAGATACATCGGCAGGGAAATGCGCAGCCGCTATCTCAATCCAAAATGGATTGAGGCGATGATGAAGGAGGGTTATGCCGGCGCGGCCTTTATGAGCCGCGTGGTGGAGAATTTCTATGGCTGGCAGGTGACGGTGCCGGAAGCCGTCGGCGACGAGAAGTGGCAGGAGATGTATGAGACCTGGGTCAAGGACCGGGACCATCTCAATATCGTCCAGAAATTCCGTGACGCCAAAAATCTTCTCGCTTACCAAGCCATTGTCGATCGGATGCTGGTCGCGGTGAACAAAGGATACTGGAAGGCATCTCCAGAAACCGTTGCCGAACTCAACCGGGTTAACCGCGCCGTCATCGATGAGGCTGGCGTCTCATGCTATCGCGACACCTGCTCGTCGCCGGAGATTGCTGCGCTTGCCGAAAAGCAAGACCAGAAGGCGGCTGAGGCCGCCAGCTCCGCACCGGCGCCATCGCTTGGGCAGATAGCCGCCAATATCGCACGCGGGAGCGCAAACGCGAACCCGGCGCCTGAAACCTTGCCGCATGCTCAAGCCGCCGGAGGGGGTGGCGCGAGGGTTGAAGGCTACCTGATGGAGGAGAAGACTAAGAAGGCCAGCGGTAGCGCACCAGGCGCTCCGCTTGCCGGCAAATGGTTCTTGCTTGCGGCCGCGCTTGCTGGGTTTGTGTCCCGTCTTCCCGCGCTGCGTCTTCGGCGCCACAGGATCTAACTTTTGGCTGGAAGCCGAGGCTCGTCCATTGACCCCTCCGCAACGGTATGATGTTCTATTAAAAATATCATACGCCGGGTGGGGCCGGATGGGGGTGTGTAATGCGTGCGGGCAGTTTCTCTTTGGCCGCTTTGTTGGCCGCGGTTTCCGGGTTTAGCGGTGTATCGCCGGCACGAGCCGATGAAGTTGTGCCACTCGACCCTATCACGGTGACCGCAACGGGCGCCAACGTGCCCCAATCCCAATCGCCTGCATCGGTAAGCGTTGTCTCTGGCTCTCAAATCGAAAGCCAGGTGCCGGGCCGTATCGGTGAAGCGCTTTTAACAGTTCCAGGGCTTTATATGAATGGCAGTGCCTTCGATGGCAACATGCCGCTGGGGAGCGTTGGAACCATCAATATGCGCGGCATTCCCGGCGCCCAGCGCACCCTCATTCTTGTGGACGGAATTCCGTTCAACTCGCCGCTTGCCGGCCAAATCGATTATTCGCAGCTTCCAACATTTGGGATCGATAGGATCGAAGTGGTGCCTGGGCCGTACTCCGCCTGAGCCGGAGATGCGGGCCACTGCCAATTTCCAAGGGAAGCTAACGCAAGTTCCCATCGCAATGCCGTGGCACATGAAGGAGGCTATGCCTCCCGCAGGATTGAGAAGCGGCAACTGGATGATCGATCTCACAATAGATCGCATTAACGATCACTGTCGCTACGCGAACCAACGTGACGTCTGGAGTTTTCCGAGGAGGCTTCGGTTGGAGCGAAGCTTTCAGCTCGAGCACGATGGGGGGCGGGTCCACGACGTCGGCTTCCGTTTCGTACGCGTGATGCGATCTGGCTCGCTGGGCCTCGCATTGAATATCGAAATCGGGCAGGCCGCCATCACCATCCCGGATGATCTCGCGGCGCTAAGAATGGGCGTCTGCAACGACTTCGAATGGCCTCCTTTCGATAGCAACCGCAAGGATGCGCCTCATGGAAGGTTGCGGTTCGCATACGCAGAGCCATCTGACAAGGGGCGCTACCTCCTCGGTGCACTAGGGCTATTTGAGAACATCCCCAACGCCTTTGACGTGCTAATGCATGGGTACTGGTACGACACCATATGAAGCTTTGGTGGAGTGCCAGTTGAAAAGGATCCGGCGCTTGTGCGCAAAGTTACCACAATCTTGCGACGTCGGCTCGGTCAACGCGCAGGATCCGTCACGCTCAAAACCTCAGAAGACCTGGAGCGGTTGGCGAGAGCAACGTTGCGCTGCGGCAATATGGTAGCGCGTGAGCCGCGTTACCGAAGTTACGATTGGTTCCGGCGGAACTGGGAAGTGATGACTGATGCATTCAACGCCGCAAATCCCGCTGCAGGGACGAAAGACGGCGATGTTAAGGGCGAACACCTCGACCGCTCGATCCAGTATCTTTGCCAGCGCGAAGTGCTCTTCCAAGGCCGGGAGTGGAGGTGCCCCGCTTGCTACAACCGTAATTGGGTGGCGATCGGCGAGTTGGCCAAGACGCTAACGTGTTCAATCTGCGGGCACGAAGAACCCGCACCAGTATCGGGAAATTGGCAGTTTAAGGCAAATCCGTTCGTTATCGAGGCCTATCGAGATCACGGCACGGAGGCCGTCCTATGGGCGCTCTGGCGCCTTTGGGAAAGGAGTCGGCGTTCATACTATTTTGCGCCCTCGCTTAAACTCTGGGTGAAATATCCGGAAGGTTCGACGCGGTGCTCCGATGCCGAGGTCGACGCAATCGCCGTGGTGGATGGGATGGTCTATCTAGTAGAAGCAAAAAGCGCCGGTGGACTAGGTGAAAACGAACGGGCACAGCTAGTCCTGGCCGCCGAGCGTATCCGGCCGGATGTACTGCTAGTGGCTGCCATGGAAGAGGAAAGCGAGTCATTGAAACGCGACGTCGAGCAGATCAAAGCGGAATTGCACGCGGGTATTGACGTAGAGCTGCTAACATTCGAAGCTAAACAGCTCGAACGCGCGCCTTTTTTGCTGGGCTAATTTCGTCGGAACCTCCTCCAATAGCCGACCATTTTCATAGCTCGTTACATCTCTGCTTCCGGCCTTGAGCGCCATACGAGGTTCGATAAGGTCGATAGCGCAACCTCACCGATTTCGCAGTTGCGGAAATTCCTTTGGCTGTCCGGCAGAACGCCCGTCAGCGACGGATCAAAGCCAGCAACTCGTCCTCGCTGAGCCGGGCGCTTGTCTCCGTCCCTTCGAGCAGGCCCGCGGCCAGATCGCGCTTGGCGCCGTGCAGCTCGATGATGCGCTCCTCGATGCTGTCCTCAACCACCAGGCGGTAGACTGTCACAGGGCGGCTCTGGCCGATCCGGTGTGCGCGGCCGGACGCCTGATCCTCCACTGCCGGGTTCCACCACGGATCGAGATGGATCACATAATCGGCCGCCGTCAGATTGAGGCCGGTGCCGCCTGCCTTGAGGCTGATAAGGAACAAGTCGCCTTCGCCTGCCTGAAAGGCCGCCACGCGTTCGCCCCGCTCCTGCGCCGCAACGCTGCCGTCGATATACTGATAGCGCACGCCGCGCGCATCGAGCGCTTCGCGGACCTTTTCCAGATGGCCCAGAAACTGGCTGAACACGAGCGCCTTGTGGCGGTTACGCAGAAGCTCGTCCGTAAGCGCTAGGAACGCGGCCAGCTTGGCGCTTTCAAGCGGCGTCTTGGGATCGATCAGCGCCGGGTGGCAGCACAGCCGGCGAAGCTTGCCGATTTCCGCCAGGATGTGGATCTTGCGCTGGCCTGGCGCTCCCTCGAGCGCTGCGATGTTTTCCATCGCCTTGCGGCGCATCGCTTCGTAGAAGGCGCGTTCTTCTTCCGGCAGCTGCACAAAGATGGTCTGTTCCGTGCGCGGCGGCAGCTCGGTTAGCACGGCACTCTTGGTGCGGCGCAGGATGAATGGCCGGATCAGCGCGCGCAGCGCATCGCGGGCGGGAGATTTCCGGTCGCGCTCGATGGGGCCGGCGAAGCGGCGCTGGAAGCCGTCGCGCGAGCCGAGCAAGCCGGGATTGATGGTGTTGAACAGGCTCCAAAGCTCGTCGAGATAATTCTCGATGGGGGTGCCGCTGAGCGCAACGCGGAACTTGGCGTCGAGCTTCTGGCTGGCCTTCGCGCGCTTGGTATCGGCGTTCTTCAGGTTCTGCGCCTCGTCCAGCACGAGCATGTGCCAGGCCCGGCCCGTGAGCGTCTCGTCTTCCTGGTACAGAAGGCCGTAAGACGTAATCAGCACATCTCCCGGCCCCAGGGCGCTGATCAAGGCAGCGCGGTCCGGCGCACCAGCCAAGCGGTGCACATTCAGCGATGGGGCGAAGCGCGCCAGCTCGCTTTCCCAATTGTGGCAGACGGAGGTGGGCGCCACGACAAGGCACGCGCCATGGGCTTGCTGCTCCAGCATCACGGCGATGGTCTGCACCGTCTTGCCAAGGCCCATGTCGTCGGCCAGGCAGGCCCCCATTTGCAGATCGGCGAGCCGTGACATCCAGGTGAAGCCCTCTGCCTGATAGTCGCGCAGCTCTGCCTGTAGCGTGGCGGGCACTTGCGGCGTGTGCGAGCCCGCCGCGCGGATGCGCGCCGACAACTCGCGCCAATGCTTGTCGGCCTGCACTTTGCCGGCGCTCTCCACGAGATCGTCCACCGTGATGGAGGCCAAGCCATGCAGGCGGCGGCCTCCGGCCGCCTCCTCCGAGACCCCCTCAAGCCGGCGGAGCTGGCGGACCAAATCCGCGGTCAGCGCAACGAACCGGCCACCATCGAGCGGCACGAACCGGCCCTGCGCGTGGTCCAGCCGCGACAAGACCTCCTGCATGTCCAGGACGAGATCCTCGTCCACCTCGATTTTGCCCGACACCTCGAACCAGTCGCGTTTTTGCAGGAGCTTGATGGAGAGCTTTCGCGCGCTAACGGTGCGGCTGACCTTGAGCGCCTCGCCCTCCGGCCACTCGAAATTGACCGGCCCCTCATAGGCCTGCACCTGCTCCAGGAATTCGAGCACATCTTCAAGCGCTTCGATTTCGCATTCGTTGCCGTTGATTCCCCAGGACAGCATCGCCGGACAGGCGTGGATCAGCTTTTGCATCCCCGCTTTCTCGGCGTCGAGATCGCGGTTGACGCGCTGGCGCTGGCCATTTGCCGTCACCAGCACTGATGAGCCGCCTTGCCCAGCGAGGTAGAACGGCCCGCCCGCGCCGAAGGGGCGCATGCCCAGCCTGATCTTCAGCCCGTCGCCGAGCCGCTGCAACTGCATCACCGGGGTGGCATCGCCAGGCGCAGCGGGAACATCGATGTCCGCCAATTCCGAGCGGATGGGCACGATGGGGTTGGCCTCGCTCAAGAGGGCGGCGACACGGTCGCGCATATCCTGCGGGACGGTCAGGCCATGTTCGGAGAGCGTCGCCTGCAATTCGAGGAGTTTCTTCGACAGTTCCACCACCCGCCAGCGCGTTGGCGTCTCCATCTCCAGGAAAACCTTGGGCTCGCTGGCGCGGTGCGACAGGTTAAAGTTGTAGCCGCGCGAAGTCTCCTTCACCACGAGTTCCACCGGATAGGCGATCAGTTCGATGCGCTCGCTGGGGTTCGCGGTGTTGTAGACATGGGGATGCCCGGCAAGAGCGGGCAAAGTCGCATAAGGGTCGAAATAGAAATGACCCTCGCCATACCAGCTCTGTTCCTTGCGCACGCAGCGGCACATCCGCTGGTCGTGTTCCGTCAAATAGTCGAGCTTGGCGTCGCGCTGGTGCAGCCGCTTCAAGGCGATTGGCCGCCCGCCGGTCCAGCAGGACCCTTTTGGCGATTGTTCGAGCACCGTGACCTCACAATTGGCGAGGTCGACAAGCCAGGCAAGGCGCTTGTTCTTTGCCAGCGCCTTTTCAGCGGGGCGTTTTGGCTCCGCAGGTGCCAAAAACGCGGCCAGCGTATCGAAGGCGCGCTCCCAAGGCTGCTTGAACGGGATAATCTCCGTGAATGCGATGAGGTCTTTGCTTCCCAGCGCCGCGGCACGTTCCCGCCAGGTTGCGCCGTCGCGGGCGGTCTTGCACAATATCTCCGCGTAAATGCGCGCCAGCACGGGCATGGACTGGGCGAAACGGTTGTATCCGGCCTCATTTTGTGAGGTACGCCCGCAGGCAAGGGCTATGTCTGCGAATAAAACTGCCAGGGCAACGATGGCGGCTGCCGCTGGCGAGTCTGCCGGATGCTCCAGCAGCCACTTGACCGTTTCCCGGGCCTTGTCGTGCCGCCCCTCGGCAAGATCGAGCAGCGCATCCATGGCGCGGTGGGCCAGGAAGAATGGAGTCACACCCACGGTGGCGGCATCGATAAGGCCGCGCAGTTCCGCATGGAGGGCGCTATCGCCGGCGCGCAAGAGCGCGAGCATATAGAAAAGTCCCGCCTCCGCTTCGAATGCTACCTTGCGCTTGCCGATGGCTTTGCGGAGCTTTTTCAGCGCATCGCGAAAGCCGGCAAGGGCTGTGTCATTATCGCCAGTCAGAAAGGCGATCGAAGCCTCGTAGGCCGCGCCAAGATGCGCCTCGCTCTCTGGCAGCGCCGCAATGCGCTGCCGCGCGCGGGCGAAATTCGCCGAAAGGATATCGGAGCGTAGCAGCAGCTTATTGAGCGCCGTTCCAGCTTTGCCTGGCGCGGCATCCGCATATTGCTGGAAAATAGCCAGCGTCTCCACGCTCTGCTCTCCGCCATACTCGACGGACATGCGGATCGTGTGTTCGGCGAACATCTCCCGGATGGCGGCGGGCAATTGCGCGAGCCAGGTTTGGCTCAGCGGAAACCGCGCCAGAAACCGGGTGAAAATCGGATGGCCGCTGGCTTCTGTTTCCTCCGCCTCAACGAGTTCGCCCAGCCGGCGGAACCCGGCTTCGTCTCCAGCATAGACGGCAAGCCGCAAATGGCGGAACAGATCGATATCCTGAGGGAGAGGCGTTAAGTGATAATAATATGTGGAGCGGCCCGCCTGGTCCCGGTTGCTTTTCGGCATGACGGCTTTCGCCGCGCCGATCAAATTGGCTGCGTCCGCGCTCGTGCAGGCGTCCACCGCCACCATGTGCAGAATTTCTGGAGCGCAGGCGAAATCGCCGCTCAGGAGCCCCTTGTGCTGCAGCATTTGCAATTCTGTGTTGACGGAGGCCCAGCTATATGGCTTGCCGCCAAGCTGCGACCCTGCCCTGCGCGCAGCCTCTTGAAAAATCGTCTTGTTGACCGGCGGATCCATCAGCGCCTTGAGCCGCACGATCGTCTTCTGTCCGTCCGGTAACGCCCGATAACGCTCCCAGAGCTGTCCGGCGGAGGGGCGGGAAGCATTGTCCTTAGGCCTCATGCCGCCCGGCGAAGGCGTCTCGAGCCCTTCTATTAGCGGCAATGCTGGTTGCGCGGCGCCGTGCATTATTGATCCTCCCGAATCGATTACGGACAGCTGGCACAAATATCATTGCGGCGAAGAGGCGGTGGAAGGGCGGCTGGCGGTCTTATCCACGCGAAACTGGATAATGTCAGGATGGGCGACGTTCCGGCACCAGTCCAGAGCCACTGCACCGGCTCTTGCGGACTCTTGCACGAGCATGGAAGATTACACTTGGATGTAAGGCTACTCAAAGGATGCCCTGCACCAGCCCAAAAATGCGCGCGCTACGAGCATGTGTGTAACCTGAGAGACACACGCCGGCCGACTATATATAATTGAATCCCTCCGGTTCTCTTTGCCCGTTCTCGCGATAGCAGCAATTCCTTCGGCTGCAAGGGGATGAGCGGACTCATGGATTTCATTTAGGAAACCGCCGTCCTTGACCCTAAGCCGTCATTCGGATCACGCAAGGAAAATCGTCCAAGTGTGACTGCTTTGGCAGAAAGCAGTCGAAGTGCAGCAGCGCGATGCGAATTATGCAGCTCTTTTGTTAGAGTATTGCTCGCACTCCCATGCGGCGTTAAAAGATTTAGTGAGGACCATTACTTCACCGTGCAATCGCTTAAATTTATGTACGGTGATTGGCCTCGCCGTCCTTCAACGATTAAGAGGCGCAGCGGCGCGGACATCATGTATGTTAACGCCTAGGCGGCCTGGCGGAACCTGCACCGAAATCGTCTCATCGCCGCGACGGTAGGCAAGTTCTTTCGCGCGGGCATCACCATTAGCTACGCGATCAATAAATTGATCCGTGCAATACGCATGCTCGCCGTTATATGACAACAACCGATCTCCTGGCGTCAATCCAATCCGTGCAGCCGTGCCGCCAGCGACAACTCCCGTCACCTCGACTTCGACCGGAATAATCTGATCGTGCTCGTCGAGGTATACGATTGAAGTTCGTTTACCTTTAATATCGGAGGTGTAGTGGGCCTTGGCGCCAATTCCGTTGATCAGCACCGGGCGCCCTTCGGCATCCAGGAGCGCCATTGCGGCGAGATTACCGCGGAGATCATAGCTCGCAGCCATGTGTGCGAAGCCATCGTCATTGAGTGCGGGTTTACGGTCTGCACCGAAATAGGCTGTTTCTATTAAATTGCCACGTTCGTCATAACGCATTGCTGTGACTGCGACTTCGCCCATCATCGGAACGAGATTGCCATCGACGCCGAAATAGGCTGCCTCCACCACATTGCCGCGCTGATCGTACCGCCAAGTTATACGCGCGTAGCCTTTTTTGATGAGGGTTGGCTTACCGTCGATGCCAAAATAGGCCTCCTCCACTTTATTGCCGCGCTCGTCAAACCGCAAAGTTATGCGCGAGTAGCCATCTTTGTTGAGCGTCGGCCTGCCGTCCACGCCCAAATACATCTCTTCAACCGGATTACCGCGCTCATCGTAACGGCTGATCGCGCGTGCGCCGCCCTGATCACAAACCGTAGGGGTGCCGTCGACACCAAAATACGCGACTTCAACCTTGTTGTTGCGCTCGTCGTAGACTGCCGTCACGCGCGCTATACCGTCCTTGATGAAGGTTGGTTTGTCGTCAACTCCAAAATAGGTTTGCTCGATTACGTTGCCGCGATCGTCGTAACGTTGCGTCAAACGCGCCACACCGTGCTCATTGAGCGTGGGCCTGCCATTGACGCCCAAATAGGCTTCCTCCACTTTATAGCCGCGTTCGTCGAAGAGCCACGTCATGCGGGCATAACCAGACTTGATAAGCGAGGGCTTGCCGTCGGCACCGAAATACGCTTTTTCTAGTGGATTTCCACGTTTGTCATAGCTCAACGTCTGGCGCGCGTAGCCATCCTTGATAACCGTTAGCTTGCCGTCGACACCGAAATGGCTTGCCTCTATTTCCTGGTCATACTCGTTGGAACGCCAGGTTATACGCGCGTCGCCGTCCTTAGAGAGCATCGATTGGCCATCGACGCCGAAATAGGCTTCCTCCGCTTTATTGCCGCGTTCATCGTAGCGCCACGTCATGCGCGCATAACCAAACTTGATAAGCGTGGGCTTGCCGTCGACATCAAAATAGTCTTCTTGCACTTTTTTGCCGCGTTCGTCGTAACGCCAAATTATGCGTGCAATACCTTGCTCGGAGAGCGTGGGCTGACCGTCGAGGCCGAAATAGGCTTCCTCCACGCGATGGCCGCGCTCGTCGTAACGGTATATCGAACTTGCGTTCCCGCTTGCATCCAGAGTGGGCATGCCGTCGATTCCGAAAAATGCGTCCGCCACGTGATTGCCGCGCTCGTCATACGCCCTCGTCACACGCGCGGAGCCCCTCACGTTGAGCGTGGGCCTGCCATCGACACCGAAATAAGCGGTCTCTATTTCGTAGCCGCGTTCATCGTAGGTGCTTAGCCATCGCGCAATGCCTTGTCCGCTAAGCATAGGTTTGCCTTCGGGATCAAAAAACGCCACCTCCACTTGATTGCCGCGTACGTCGTAACGATACGTCGCACGTGCCGTACCATCTGCTTTGCTTATCGTTAGTTTGCCGTCGATTCCGAAGAGCGCGCGCTCCACTTCATTGCCGCGCTCGTCGTAACGGTGGGTCCAACGCGCATAGCCGTCCGTGGAGAGGGTGGGTTTACCGTCGACGCCAAAAAAATTCGCCTCTGTTTTATTGCCGTGCTCATCGTACTCTTCGATTGATAGTGCGATGCGCTCGCTTGATAGCGCGGGCGTGCCGTCGACGCCGAAATAGGCGATCTCCACTTGGTTACCGCGTTCGTCGTAGCGCCATTTGGTGCCCGCGATCCCAGCTCCTTTATAGATCGTTGGCTTACCGTCGACTCCAAAATAGGCTTCTTCCGTTTGATTGCCCCGGCCGTCGTAGCGCCACTTACGGCCCGCAATCCCGCCTCCTTTGATAATCGTCGGCTTACCGTGGACGCCGAAATAGGCCTCCTCGACGCGGTTGCCGTTCTTGTCATAACGCCAGGTGACGCGTGAACGGCCGTCACCCGTGTGTATGGTGGGATTGCCGTCGAGGCCGAAAAGGGCTCTATCAACTTCGTTGCCACGTTCGTCGTAAACGAAAGAGACGCGGGCGATGCCAAACTTTTCAGGCGTCGGTTTACCGTCGGCTCCGAAGTAGGATATTTCGACTAACTTGCCGCGAAAGTCGTATTCCTTCTTCAAGCGCGCAAAGTTGTAATCTGTCGTGATGGCCGGCCTGCCGTCGACGCCAAAATAGACAACCTCGATCTCATTGCCCCGCGCGTCATACTCCAGCGATAAGCTCGCGATCCCGAGGTCGCGGCGGACTGTTAGCGCACCAGTCTCATTCAGATAATACGCCTTCTCGATGTTACCATTCGCATCGCGAACAAGAACTGCTTTGGCGAACCACTGCTCATTCGCGCGCAAGTTCTCCTTCGCGTCAAGCCATTCGACGCTCGTCAAATCGCCACGAGCGTCGTAAGAGCGGCGGTTGCTCGCGATACCTGATTTCTCAATCAAGGGATTGCCGAGGGCATCGAGGTTTCCAATTCGCACCGGTAGGCCGTTCGCACTGTACTGATACGTCCGCCCGTGGGCGCCGAGCGCGTCGGCCACGCTTGCTCCGCCGCCGACCGGTTCGAACTCACGCCGCGAGAGAAGGCCTTGCGCGTCGAAGGACAGGCGGTGTTGCCCGATATTGGAATGCGTTGAGACCTCACCCTGCTTGAGAGGGGCCTTTAAACCGAGCGTACTGCCTTCCGCCGATTGGCGTTCTGCTACACCAAGATTGCGGTCGAAGCGGGCGATAGCCTCCCGGCGATCATCGGAAAAATCGTAACTGATACGTCTTAGTTGCCTACCGGTTTCATCGGAAAGCACAGCGGACGCGATGTGAGAGTCCGCTGAGCGCTCGTCACTGCGGTAGCCGAAGCGCCATTCCGCCACTCCAATTGTCCAAGGCTCATCTTCGTATTCACTGTTTTGCCGACCAATCGGCGAACCGCTCCCATTGACTCGCGTCATATCCAGCACGCGTCCACCCTGGATGTGGAAACGGAAGCTCGTCGTTCGTGCCCTCTGTTGCGCCTCGCTTAACTCGCCGACGCAAAAGGGCGCGGCCCAACGGTCGCCGTAAGTGGCGCAATATTGCGTCTTCACGCGAAGATTTGCGTCCCACCACCAAAGACCGCCAATACCGGCTATGCTCAGAAGCGCTGTGGCAGCGGCGAACCGCTGACGCAACATCGCCTTCCGGCGCTCGTCGTCTCTGCGCGCCAGATCGTCGAAGCGGCACCCGAGCAATGCCGAGGCTAGGCGAATCAAAGCGCGGTGCTCGGTCTTGCTCTTGCTCTCGTCGTTGCGCGGGCGGACATCGGCGGCAACCGGTTCGACCTCTTCCCAGGCGAAATCGGTTGAGCCGTCTTCGCGTGGAACGGAGACCCGCCGGCGGCGCAATTCCGGCGGGAAGGACTCGTCCGGTTCGCCGGCGATCAACAGGGGGATGATCCGCTCGCTTTTCCCCATCTCCTGAAACAATTCGATCTCGCGACGCACCCAGCGCGAGGCCGACGTGTCGGGCGAGCAGACGACGATGAGGAAATCGCTCCGTGTTAGCGCGTCCTTGATCCGCTCCGACAAATCGATCGAAGCTGGAATTTCGTCCTCGTCGCGGAAAAGATGGCCGATACGATCAGGAAACGCTTCGGCCTGTAAGGCCTTCGGCGTGCGATATGTCTCGAGCGCGGCCATAATGCGCAAGGCCCATCGCCGGTCGCGCGGTTTGTGCCGGTAGCTGATGAAGGCGGCATAGCGTTCCCCCGAGCCTGGTGCAGTGCTCGAATGTCCTCTGCCTTCCATGTATTTCCCCGCGTGTTATCTGGCTCTTTGCTTTCTTCAGTCGCATGCATGTGTGAAATGTTAGCGACAATTCGGAAGGTCTGCGCGGACAAAAAGCGCGCAGAGTGATACCGGCACAAAAGGACTCGCATTTCTGCTTATGTATTAAGAAAGCTGTCGTGACCCCATGGACGCGACGGGGCTTCTGTGATGGCAGCTATTGGCCCCGAACAGCTGTTTTCGCTTCTGCAAAAATTCCGCGGGCTTTCTGGAGAGTAGCCGCCTTCGGCCTGCCGAGCTGTCAACTCCTTGCAGCGATACCATCACGTCCGCAGCGAGGAGAGGTGATCTCCCCACCACTGCATCATCTGGATGCGCTGCGGCAAATATTCGGCGCGGTTATAGGCGGCGCGGACGTCGTCGCGCTCCTGATGCGCCAGCTGTTTTTCGATGACGTCGCTGCCAAAGCTGTGCTCGCCCCGTTCCCTGGTTTCGTTCAAAATCGTCGAGGCAACGGTCCTGAAGCCATGGCCTGTCATGCGGCTGTGATAGCCAAGCCGGTAAAGCGCATAGAGAAGCGTGTTGTTCGACATATGCGAGCGGGAATTCTTTCCCCTGAAGACGAAGCGGCCATCTTCATTCAGCGCCTTAAGTTCGCCGAGCACGGCAATCGCTTGTGAGGCCAGGGGCACGAGGTGCTCGTAGCTGACACCCCGAACACGCTTCATGCGGGCGGCAGGCACGATCCACAAGCGGCGTTCAAAATCGAATTCGGTCCATTCCGCGCCGATCAGTTCTTTGGTCCTCACAAAGGTTAAAGCAAGAAGCTCAAATCCAAGCCTGGTTTGCGGCTCCCCGTCATAAGCGGCTATTTTGGCTAAAAGCCCGGGCAATTCCTCCGGGCGCACCGCAGCCATATGTTTCTTTTTGGCTGGCGTTAGCGCGCCTCTGAGGTCGGCAGCGGGAACGCGGCTGCAGTGGCCCGTAGCGATGCCATAACGGAAGACCTGACCGCAAAGCTGTTGCATCCGGTGCGCTAAATCGTGAGCCCCGCGCGCTTCCATTTTACGTAACACTTCAAGGAGTTCCGGCGCTTCGATGCCGGCGATTGGACGCTGTGAGAGATAGGGAAAGATGTTGGCTTCCAAGCGATGCAGCACATCACGGGTATAGGGCGCTGACCAGCGGTTGGCGTAAGCTGCCGCATAGTCGCGGGCAATCGTCTCAAAGCTGTTGGCGGAGCGGCGGCTGGTTTCGCGTTTTTCCCGCTTTCTCTCCTCACTGGGGTCCAAACCGGCCGCAACCATTTCTCGGGCGCTATCCCGCCGCTTGCGCGCGCCGGCGAGCGAAATCTCTGGGTAAGAACCAAGGGCGAGCAGCTTCTCTTTTCCGCCAAAACGGTATTTGAACCGCCACAGCTTGGAAGCTCCATTCGCCCGGCCCTGGCGGCTTGGCGTTATGAGCAGATAGAGGCCCTTCCCGTCGGAGAGCTTAGAGGGCTTCTCGCGCGGCTTGGCACAGCTGATGGCTTTGTCTGTCAGCGGCATGGGGGTAGAATCCGGGCAGCCGGTTGATCATACCCTCAGATATACCCCCGCTGGGAGGCGGCTTCAAGCGCATTACTGCGAATGCCAGCGGAAGAGTTATCTGTCAAAATCGCTTTTAGAACAATGCTAAACGAATGTAAGCGAAACTCGGCGAAAGAAAAATTGGCGGAGAGGGTGGGATTCGAACCCACGGTACGCTTTCACGCACACACGCGTTCCAGGCGTGCGCCTTAAACCACTCGGCCACCTCTCCATGCGCTTAAGGACGCGCAAGCGCGCACTATACCGAACGGCGATCCGGCTGCAAGGCCCGATAAAGGCACTTATTACGATTGCACGCGATTTCCTCCCGCAAAGCCGTGATAGACTTCGGCGACGGTCCCCGTGACGGTCCCCGTCTTGTGAGGATTGAAGGCGGTAGGGAGAGCACGATGCAGCGAATTACAATTACAATCGACGATGATTTGATGGCCGAGATCGATCGCTTCATGCAGATGCGCGGTTACGAAGCGCGGTCGGAGGTTTTCAGAGATCTGGTGCGGGCAGGACTGCAACGGGTCTATGAGGATGCCGGCGGCACCGGAGATTGCGTCGCGGCCCTGACCTATGTCTACGATCACGATATGCGCGGACTATCGAAGCGGCTCTGCAACAGCGGGCACGAGCATCACGACCTCGTGCTCACCACGCTGCATGTCCATCTCAATCACGAAAGTTGCATGGAGGTTGCGATCCTCAGGGGTAAAGCCGCGGAGGTGCGGCATTACGCCGGGCATGTCATAGCCGAGCGCGGCGTGCGTCACGGCCGGCTTATGACCGTGCCGGTGGAGACGCCGGACGAAAGCCACGTGCATGGCGGCGATGCGGACGGCGCGCATAAGCACATCCGCGTGCGTCAAGCCGGCTCTAGCTGAGGCCCGCGCGAAAGCGTCATCTTGCCCCGTTATCGCCGTTGCCGTTCTATGGCCGCGCCGCCCTCAACCCGGCTCCTAGAGAATGCCAGTAGGGGCCGCAAAGGACCCAGAACTGCGAAGCGAGTTTTCTCTTAAGAAGCGAACTCTGATTTGACTTCGTGGTGCGACATTGCCGCCGGGCAAAGCAGGTGCAAGCGGCTGCCCTTTCACAACAGCGGGAAACGCAAACTCGACTTCGGTGTTTGCTCTATCGGCTGCGAAGGGCAACCCATGCCGAAACGCATCGAGGACTACGCTCTTATTGGCGACTGCGAAAGCGCTGCACTCGTTGGGCTCGACGGATCCATCGATTGGCTGTGCTGGCCGCGCTTCGACTCGGGGGCGATTTTCGCCGCCCTGCTTGGCAGCGAGGAAAACGGCCGGTGGACCCTCACTGCGGCGGATAAAGGCGCAAAGGTCACCCGCCGGTATCGCGGCAACACGCTCATCCTCGAAACACTGATCGAAACCGCAGGCGGAGCCGCCACCGTCATCGATTTTATGCCGCTGCGCGAAAGCGGCACCGGCCATTTGATCCGGCTCGTTCAGGGGCGCCGCGGCCGGGTGGAGATGGCTACCGAACTTGTGCTTCGCTTCGATTACGGCTTGATCGTTCCTTGGATCACGCGCATCGACGGGGGCCTTAAGGCGGTCGCAGGGCCCGTCATGGCGGTTTTACGTACCGCAGCCCCCATCGAGGCAGAAGGCTACAGGCACCGCGGCACCTTCATGGCCGAAGCCGGCGAGACAGTCTCCTTCGTTCTTAGCTTCGGCGATTCATTCGGGCCGGTGCCCGCTCCAGCCGAACCTATGAAGGCATTGGACGAGACCGAACGGGGCTGGCAGCGCTGGTCGGAACAATTCAGCGGCGGCGGACCGTATTCCGGCGCAGTTCTGCGCTCTCTCATCGCCTTGAAGGCTCTCACCTACCGTATAACCGGCGGCATCGTCGCCGCTCCCACCACGTCGCTGCCCGAGGAAATCGGCGGCGTGCGCAATTGGGACTACCGCTTTTGCTGGCTGCGGGACGCAACATTCACATTGCTAGCTCTGATGAATTCCGGGTTCCGGCGCGAGGCGGACGCCTGGCTCGCCTGGCTCCATCGCGCCGTGGCCGGCAGCCCGCAGCAAATGCAGATCGTCTACGGATTGGGAGGCGAGCGCCGCCTTATCGAATGCGAGATCCCTTGGCTTTCCGGCTTCGAGGGCTCGAAGCCGGTGAGGGTTGGCAATGCGGCGGCGGACCAGCTCCAGCTCGACGTTTTCGGCGAAGTGATGGACGCTCTCTTCCAGGGCAGCGCTGGCGGTTTGGACCCCGATCGCGAGGCCTGGCCTTTGCAGCGCACGCTCGTCGAGCATTTGGAGAAGGTCTGGCACCTTCCGGATGAAGGCATCTGGGAGGTGCGCGGGGAACCCCGTCACTTCACATATTCGAAGGTCATGGCCTGGGTTGCGCTGGACCGGGCGATCAAGATGGTCGAGCGCTTTGGTGCCGAGGGGCCCGCAGACCGCTGGCGCATGTTGCGCGCACATATTCACGATCAGGTCTGCAAGGAGGGCTTCGATGCAAAAGCCGGAGCGTTCACTCAAAGCTACGGGAGCCCCGAGCTCGACGCCAGCGCTTTGCTCATCCCGCTGGTCGGTTTTCTACCGGCCAGCGATCCGAGGGTTAAGTCCACAGCCGAAGCGATTGGGGAGAGGCTTCAGGCTGGGCGGCTGATCCGCCGCTACGACACGCACGCCGGAGCCGACGGCCTGAAAGGCGGCGAAGGCGTGTTTTTGGCATGTAGCTTTTGGTACGCCGACAATTTGGCTCTGCTCGGGCGCCGCGAGGAAGCCAGGGATCTTTTTGAGTATCTGCTCACGCTTCGCAACGATGTTGGCCTGCTTTCCGAAGAATACGATCCCATTTCGCGGTGCATGCTTGGAAATTTTCCGCAGGCCTTCTCCCACGTCGCACTCGTCAATACCGCCCACAACCTCGATAGCTGGGACAAGCCCGCGGAGCGGCGGGCTTGCTCCGCAGAGTGAAAGCAATAGGCAAGAGCGGCTGGCTTCAGCAAATGCCGCCGCCACTCGCCGGCGCCGGATGGGGACCTAATTCACCCTTTTCCTTGTTTAAAACGTGCCGGCCGCCTAACGGCCTGGAAGGGAAATATACTCCACATTGAAAGTCCGGTCGCCGGCGGGAAGTCCCGGCGGAGGCACGGGCATGCGCGCCTGCTTCACGGACATGAGCGCGGCCGTATCGAGCCAGTTATCGTCGGCACTCTTCAAAAGTCTCAAGCCTTCGACGCGGCCCTCCGCCGAGACGAGGAACGTCACGATGGAGGTGCCCCACTTGCCGTTGCCCATGGGCTTTGTCGCGGCCAGCGCCCAAATCACGGCGCGCGCGAATTCGTCGGATTTGCCGATATGCGTCGCGCCCGGGCGGAACACTTTAACGTTCGGGGCAGCCTGAGCGGGCTGATGCGCCGCCGCGGAACGTTGCTGCGTCTCGCGGTGGGCCTCGGCCGCTTTGAAAGCATGATCGAGCTGCGCGGAGAATTGGGCGGATGCCATTTCAATGAAGCCCGTTGGGTCATAGGCAGTCTCTCGCCTCTCTCGCCTCTCGCGCGTCTCGCTCGGCTTGGGCTGCTGATCGGAGGCAGCCGCATTCGCCTCCTGCGGAGCGGGTTGCGGAGGCGGCTGAACCGCTGGCGCCGGCTCGGGAGCCGGCCCATTCTCCATGGCGGGAGCTGGTGAGGGAGCCCCATCCTGTAGAAAGGGGTCTGAGCTCAGGCGTTTGAGGTCGGCCGCGCTAACGACCGAGACGGCTAAGGCCTCGGTCGAGCCATCCTCCATCCCGAGCCTTTTGTGCGAGCCGGGCCAGACCAAAAAAAACATGAGGACGGCAAGATGGAGGGTAAACGCAGCGGCGATCGCGCGGTAAGGCGCGCGCCTCCGTTGCGTTTCTGACATGATAGCCTGCGTCTCCACGGAAAGCGCATATTGGGGAGGCGCTGCTTCTGTAGGTACGCCCGTGTCGGCGAACAAAGCATAATCCGCCGGAGCCGCTCCTGCAGGGATGGTACGGTCTGCAAACAAAGCGTAAACTACCCCAGCGCGCGCGGGCGGAACCCCGGCGGCGGCGTAACCGGCTTCGGAAACCGGTATGCGAAGGCTATGAACGTTATTGGCCAATCTCGATACCCCCCGCGAAACCTAGCCTTTTCGCGGCATGCTTGACCACATATTCCTTGAGTCTTGCAAAACCATGGCGTTTGGCATCGATCTTTACTGGCATGAGGAGCCGATGAAAAGCGAAACGAAAGCCGGTGACGGCCGGGAGGTGCCGGACCCCTTCGGCCTGCAACGCTTCGCCGAGGCGCAACGCAGCGCATACGGGCGGGCGCTAGCGGAGCTGCGCCAGGGCGCCAAGCGGAGCCACTGGATGTGGTACATCTTTCCGCAACTGCGCGGCCTTGGGCAAAGCGAGATGTCGCAAAAATACGGGATCGCCTCCCTGGACGAGGCGCGCGCTTATCTCGCCCACCCCGCTCTTGGGCCCCGGCTAATCGAGTGCACCAAGGCCGCGCTGGAGGCGAATGCGGCCTCGGCCGGCGAGATTTTTCCCTATCCGGACGATCTGAAATTCCACTCGTCGATGACGCTGTTCGCGTTGGTGGCGCAGGCGCCGGACGTCTTCAGCGCGGCGCTGCAGAAATACTACGGCGGCGAGCCGGACCCAGAAACGCTGCGCCTGCTGGGGTGCTGAGCCGCCGCGACGGCGCCGGGATGTTTCGAGCGCTTGCGAGAAAGCCATGGCGTTCAACCCCTCACCTTGTCCCTCTCCCGCAAGGGGAGAGGGTACGCCCTTTCAGCGGGCACGCCCTGCTCCCTCTCCCCTCCGCGGGAGAGGGCTGGGGTGAGGGGGGCGGTCAAGGGCGGAGACATCGGGGTAATCAAGTCGCGGAAAGCGCCGTCACCCCGGAAATCGCCTTGCTTGCCCCGACCACGTCGTCCCCATGGTAAATTCCCCGTTGCAGAGCCGGGCCATGGTTAATTTTGGCATGGTTAAGGAGCGCGGATTTTGATTTCTTCCCGCCGCAAAATTCGCGATTTTTCGCGTTTTCACCCCCAAAAGTAGATTCCAAAAAGTCCGTTAAATATATTCCCGGCCCGGAATTAACCATGCAACGGTGCGCCGCGTCCGGCACGCGCCTCGCAGCAACCTGAATTTACGCATGCATATCAGTGTCTTAGCCGGTCTTAAAACTTTAGCAAAGCGCTTTCCCTAGAATGTACCTTAACCGGAAGCGGTCTCACCGGGGGCAGCGGGGTAGCTAACATGAGGTGCTCAGCCTTAACGGAAATTTACGAATCGGCGCGCGACGCCTCAGAGCGCCCAAGCCGGCTTGCGCCGCTCCGCAAAAGCGCGCAAACCCTCGGCGCCTTCCTCGCCGCGAGCGGCCTTGGCGAATATTGTGGCGGCATGCTCCACAAGGCTCGCCGGATCTTCGAAGCGCGCGCGCCGCAGAAGCTTTTTCGTCTCCGCGATGGCGCCCGGCGCGCAGGCAAGGATCTGCTGCAGCGCCGAAGCGAGTGCGGCGTCCAGCTCCGCCTCGTTTGCGCACACCCGATGAACGAGCCCGATGCGGAACGCTTCCTCGGCCCCGAAGCGCGCGCCCGTTACCGAAATGCGCTTGGCTTGCGAATAGCCGAGCCGCTCCACTAAAAAGGGCGCGATTTGCGCGGGGATCAGCCCGAGCGAGGTTTCAGGCAGGCGGAAATCGGCTGTGTGAGACGCAATCGCCACGTCGGCGCAGCAGGCAAGCCCGAAGCCGCCGCCCATGACCGCCCCTTCGAGCACGGCCACGATGGCGAGCGGGCTCTGGGCGTAGGCCGCGCAGACATGGCCGAAGGCGGCGTTGGCCTCTGCCATCGGGTCCGTTTCGTGCGCGATGGGAGCCGAGCGCGCTTTTGCCATGTCATGCAGATCGGCGCCGGCTGAGAAATGCCCGCCGCTGCCCCGCAAAACCACGGCGCGGACCCCGCCCGCTTCGGCCCCGGCAAGCACATCCAAGAGCTCGCGCAGCATCATTTGCGACATGGCATTCCTGACCTCGGGCCGGTTCAGCCGGACGGTGAGAACGCCGCCGTGACGCACAAGCGAAAGCGTGGCTGGTTCTTGCTGGCTCATGGCTTTCGTCCTTCATTTTCGCGGGGAAGAGTTCCCTCAAGCTTGCAGATAACGCCGAGCATCACCTCGTCCGCGCCGCCACCGATGGAGACGAGGCGTCCGTCGCGAAGCGCGCGGGCAAGCGGGTTGTCCCAAGTGTAGCCCATGCCGCCCCAATATTGCAGGCAGGAATCGGCGATTTCCCGCGTCAGCCGGCCGCATTTCAGCTTCACCATCGAGGCGAGCTTGGTGACATCGCGGCCCGTCACATAGTCCTCGACGGCGCGCCAGACGAGCGAGCGCAGCGCCTCCACCTCGGTGCGAAGCTCGGCAAGGCGGAAATGCACAACTTGGTTGTCGAGCACGGATTTGCCGAACGCCTTGCGCTGGCGCGTGTAATCGATGGTCGCATCGATGAGCCGGTCGAGCATGGTGAGCGAATTCGCGCCGGCCCAAAGCCGCTCCTCCTGGAATTGCAGCATTT
>Ga0074046_10000835_pt1 | contig 28413 bp, 23 predicted proteins | sample BogForMeECP23OM3_FD_94441 | JGI IMG/M metagenome (GOLD analysis project Ga0074046, IMG submission 94441) | Bog forest soil microbial communities from Calvert Island, British Columbia, Canada - Bog Forest MetaG ECP23OM3 | ecosystem: Environmental > Terrestrial > Soil > Wetlands ... | reverse complement strand
GGCGTTACGGGGTGGAGGGCGACCAGGTGGCGCTCCTCCATGGCTATGCCGTAGCAGATCTCTTTCTCCGCTACCGATGGCGGCATTTCGAGCTGAGTTTTGCGGTCGAGAACTTGACCAACGAGAACTATGCGAGCACCGAGCTCTATTACACCTCCCGTCTCCCGGGGGAGCCGGCCGCGGGCGTCCCGGACTGGCACTTCACGCCCGGCTACCACCGGAACGTCAGCCTGGGCCTCGCGGCTTACTTCTGAGCCGCTTGCCGCTCCTAAGGCCGGATCAGCCTCGTAAAGATTCGTCTTCCTTCACGACGACGCCGGTGATCTGTCACGCCATTCATCTGCAACATTAGAATGGACCCCGTCGGATTGCTGAGATAAAACTCTTCTTCGCAATGTCGTTCGGATTCCGCTCGAGAAATCACGACGTCTAACCAAGAGCGAACTTCTTGGATAGGGGATCGCACCCATGCCGACCGAAAATCCTTCCCCGCCCGAGGATGCCGAGTCGAAACGACTCGCCGCGGCTCGAGAGTCCCAGGTACCGTGGCGGAAGTGGGGGCCGTACCTGAGCGAACGCCAGTGGGGAACCGTTCGCGAAGATTACAGTGAAAACGGAGATGCATGGGGCTACTTCACGCACGACCAAGCCCGCTCTCGCGCGTATGGCTGGGGCGAAGACGGACTCGCCGGGATCTCCGATGAGAAGCAAAGGCTCTGCTTTGCGATCGCCCTTTGGAACGGAGTCGATCCCATCTTGAAGGAGCGGCTTTTCGGACTCACGAACAGCGAGGGGAACCACGGCGAGGACGTGAAGGAATATTACTTCTACCTCGACAGCACGCCGACGCATTCCTATATGAAATGGCTCTACAAATATCCCCAGGATGCCTATCCCTATGATGAGCTCCTGCGAACCAATGGTCAGCGAACGCGCCATGAACTCGAGTATGAGCTCCTCGACTCGGGGATCTTCGGGAGCGACCGCTACTTCGATGTCCAGGTCGAATACGCCAAGGCAGCTCCCGAGGATCTCCTCATCCGTATCAGCGTCTCGAACCGCGGCCCCCAGGCTGCGGATCTCCACCTCTTGCCAACGCTCTGGTTCCGCAAGACCTGGTCCGACGAGACGGGCGAGCCGAGACCGGCCCTCACGGTCGCTCGGGGAAAGGCTCCGGCCAGCATCATCGCCGCGTCGCATCAAGAGCTCGGCAATCGCTGGCTGTATTGCGAGGGCGATGTGCCCCTCCTCTTCACCGAAAACGCAACGAACGAGGTCCGCCTGTTTGGAAGACCTAATCGCTACTCCTACGTGAAGGACGGAATCAACGACTGCGTGGTTCAGGGCCGGAGCGATCTGGTCAATCCTGAACACGTCGGTACGAAGGCATCCTCTCACTATCAGCTTCACATGGGGCCCGGGGAGACCGTCATCGTGCGCCTCCGTCTGACGGACGCTCCTCCGCCCAGCGCGCTGCCATTCGCGGACTTTGAGGATGTCTTCGCAGCTCGGTTGCGGGAAGCAGACGAGTTCTACAAACGCCTTACGCCGCCTTCCCTGTCGCCGGACGAGCGCCTTGTCATGCGCCAAGCGCTCGCCGGCATGCTGTGGAGCAAACAGTACTACTACTTCGACGTCGACTCGTGGCTCTCGGCCCACGGCGCTCATCCGCTGTGGGACCGCCAGACCTCGACCCGCCGCAACAGTTCCTGGTTCCACATGCTGAATGACGATGTCATCTCAATGCCAGACAAATGGGAGTACCCCTGGTATGCCGCGTGGGATCTCGCCTTTCACACGGCAGCGCTCGCGGTCGTCGACTTCGACTTCGCGAAAGAACAGCTTCGTCTCATGCTGCGGGACGTGTACATGCATCCGAGCGGGCAGCTTCCGGCGTACGAATGGAACTTCGGTGATGTGAATCCCCCCGTGCACGCCTGGGCGGCACTCCACATCTACCGCACGGAGCAGGAGATCCGCGGCAGCGGTGATCATGCCTTTCTGGGCAGCGCCTTCCATGGCCTGATGCCGAATTTCACCTGGTGGGTGAATCGCAAGGACACGACCGGGCGCAACGTATTCGAAGGCGGGTTCCTTGGCCTTGACAACATCGGGGTCTTCGACCGCAGCCGTCCGCTTCCCACCGGCGGCCACCTCGAGCAGGCCGACGGCACCGCGTGGATGGCGCTCTTCGCGCAGAACATGTTTGAGATGGGACTCGAGCTCGCCCACAACGACCCGACCTTCGAGGAGCCTGCCCTCCGCTACTTCGAGCACTTCCTACGCATTGCAACAGCCATGGACCGGTTGGGCGACCTCGACGACGAGATGTGGGACGAGAAGGATGGCTTCTTCTACGATGTGCTGCGCCTCCCGGACCAAAGGGCGATGCGCCTCAAGGTACGCTCGATCGTAGGCCTCCTCCCCCTGTGTGCGAGTACCGTGATTGAGGCCGAGGCGGTCTTGAATTTTCCTCGGCTCATCGAGCGCGCTCGCCGCTTCATCAAGTACCGCGGCGATCTAATCGACAATATCGCGAGACCGGACCGTCCGGGCGTCGCAAACCGCCTCCTCTTGTCGGTGCTGAACGAGGCCAAGTTGCGCCGCGTCCTTTCCTGCATGCTCGATGAGCGGGAGTTTCTGAGCCCCTACGGGATCCGCGCCCTCTCCCGCTATCACCTCGAGCATCCCTACGAGTTCGATGTCCACGGGGAGGCGTACCGAGTGGACTATGAGCCCGCGGAGTCCTCAACGGGTCTTTTCGGCGGAAACTCAAACTGGCGAGGCCCCATCTGGTTCCCGGTGAACGCCATGATCATCCGGGCCCTCGTCCAGCTCTACAGTTACTACGGGGACGACTTCAAGATCGAGTGCCCCACCGGCTCAGGCTCTCTCATGACACTCTTCGAGGTTGCGCGGGAGCTGAAGCAGCGGCTCGCGGGCATCTTCCTTCGCAACAATGAAGGTCGGCGGCCGGTCTTCGGCGATGAAAAGAAGTTTCAGACAGACCCCCACTGGCGCGACTGCTTGCTGTTCTACGAGTACTTCCACGGCGACAACGGCGCAGGCATCGGAGCCAGCCACCAGACCGGTTGGACAGGGCTTGTCGCGAAGCTCCTCCAGGCTTTCGCCTCTACGAGGCCTGAGGAGATCCTCCGAACCGGTGCGAAGGCCGTGCTTGCGTACGACGAGCCGCTTGGCTAGCTGGGCCGCGGAGCGATCGGAAGGAACCCGCGAGGTCCAAGGAGAACTGCGAGCCTGGGAAATCGTCGTGCGAAGTGGCGTCGATGGCGTATGCGCCTTCTACGGGCGCTCGGAGTCCGAGACAGCCAGACCTAGGGAAGAGCTTCAGCGGCCGGCCACGTGCATCAACGCGTTTGGAACGTGCATGGCCCGCTTGTCGAACCTGGCACCGATCGAGCGGAAATAGCCCAAGAGATCATCGGGAACAGGTCGACACTCGAAACTTCGCGCAGGAGCGGTCCCGACATACTGGTTCAATTTGATGTGCAGGACGCAGCCTGGCGCCATGAAGCGGGTAAGATCCTTCAAGAAGAACTCCCACTCCTTCGGCCCCCACTGACCCTTCTCTCCCGCTCGGTCGAAACACGTAGCGAAGGCCGTAATCAGGTCGAACGGCCCGCCTGGGATTTCTGGCAAGGGCTCAAACGGCTCGATCGTATGGAGGACCTTTCGAAGGCCGAGCAAGTGGGTCACTTCATTGAAGTATGGATCATCCTGGTCGAGACCGATCGGATGATGCCCGAACTGCTGGGCCGCATAGATGAAATAGCCAAAACCGCAGCCGATATCGAGAATGCGCAGGCCGCTCGACTTGTCGAGCCCGAGAGCAAATATTCGCTCGGCATTTCGAATGAGCGAGTGTTCGAACTTGTCGTGATACTTCGTAAACGGGTGAGCGTCGTACCTTTTGCGGATGGCGGTCATCGTCTCAAAGTCGATCCCCCGAAAGAGTCCGGCCCGAACCGCCTGCTTGGCGCGGAAACGGGCGATCCCCCTGCGAGAGACGCTTTTCAGTCTTTCAAAGAGCCTCTGAACCATCGGAACATTCTCTCCCTTAGACCGAGCCGGACTGTAACTATATCAGGCCGCGCTCAGGGTTGTGGTGCGGGATTCGCACTCACTTCGTTCCCCTGCCGCTGCAGCAGAGGGACCAGTCGCTCGGTGATGGCGGCAGCAATCACGGCATTGGCCTGCTCGGTGACATGTCCGAAGTGATCGAGAAACTGATCGCCCTTCACGTTGTCGAATACCGCAGTCAGCGGGAAAAAATCGATCCCACGGCGCTTCGCGAGGCGTGCCTCCACGTCGGGGAGACACGCCTTCGTAAGCTTCACCAGCGGGTCGCGATCGTCTGCCATGAGATGTGCCTCCCATGGGCCGAGCTGCTTCCCGCTTGTTGCCAGAGCCGGCTGCCAGAAGAAAAGAGGCATAAAGTCGAACTCCCGCCCCAGCGCGTCACCGATTCGGACGAGATTCAGGTAGTTGTCCGCAATTCTCTCGCACGCCGCGGGCACGTCGAGCTCCGGTGGTTTGGGCGCGGGCCTCAAGCCCTGCAGCGCCCGCACGACGTGAAGGTTCGAGGCAAGCGCCAAGAGGAGCTCATTCGTGCTTCCATGTCCGAGCGCGAAGCGCTTGCGCGCTTCGGCCTGCCCGTAGACGTCGCCAGGCTGCTCGCCCTCGGCGACCGGACCGACCTCGTTGATCCCATCGAGGAAGACGACGGCGCGCGGGCGTGCCCCGCGCCGTAGCTCCTGCTCGAGCGTGGCCATGTTCTGGGTGAGGTTGAACGCGCACTGGGCCTTGTTCTCAATCTCGACGTCCTCGATGCCTTGGGCAGCGAGCTGGCGCGCCACCCAAGAAGGGATCGTGGCTCGATCGCGCGCGGTAAAGCCCCACATCGCAGAGCCGCCGAACAGGAAAACGCGGCGCAGCGTGGCTTCGTCGCCGCGTGGCGACTGCTCGGTGTGCCGGTAGCCCGAAGGCTCCACGTAGAGATCTTCGTGGCGGCCAGGTCTCACCCACCAACCCCGGTAGGGATCGTAGTCCACGTAAAATGAGTCCGGGCGCCCCATGTGGTAGTGGCTGGCCGCTCGGAACTTCGGGAACCACGCCTCAGAGGCGTACGGATCCTGCGGGGCCGCCCCCGTGACCTGCGGCTTGGCTCCAGGAAGTCGCTCGTAGAGCCGGTAGCCGCCCTCAATGGCAAACAGCAATCCGAAGGAAAGACCGGCGATCACCCAGGCGTCGCGTACCTGACGGCCGATTCGCGCGAGCCACTGCCCGACCTTCGCCCTTCTCGATCCGACCTTCATGTCGAGTGGCCTACCCTCTTTGGCCCGCGCTCGCGCAGTTGCCTCTGGCTCAGGTATACAGAGAGGCTTCCTTGGACGCGCCGATGCGAGTGGACCACCGTGCCACAAGCCTCAGCGTTCACAAGGCCTGAGCTCCCCAGCTTCCCGCTCGGCGCGCAGCCGCGGATTGCGGAACGGAGGGACGAGGCCGGGCCCGCGCCCGGAGGCTTCGGGAAAAGCGGGGGCGGCGGCGCCGTCATAGCCTGTGCCGCGGGGCGCCGGGCCGGAGGATCGAGTGGACGCGATCGGCGGAGCAACCTTCGCTGCAGCTCTACTCGCTACTGCGGTCGCATGCTGGGCCGGGACCCGGCGCCGAACGCGTCTCGCGCTTGCGGCGCTCTTGCTCGCGGCGCTCGCGCTCCGCGTCAATCTGGCCGCGCACTGGTACCTCGGCAAGTGGGACGAGCGCTACCACGCCGTCGTCGCACGCCACCTCATGGACCATCCTCTTGAACCCACGCTCTTCGAACACCCGCTAAACGAGGTCCCTCCCGAGCGATGGCTCGAGAGCCGTGTGTGGCTCACTCATCCCACCCTCGCCATGCAGCTGATGGCGCTCTCCATGTCCGCCTTCGGTGTGAGCGAATTCGCGATGCGGGTGCCGAGCGTCATCGTTTCAACGCTGGGCGTTCTGCTGACTTTCCTGCTCGCCAGGCGTTTGCTGGGCGTCTCCGGTGGCCTTGTGGCCGCGGGGTTTCACGCCTGGCACGAATCTGCCGCGCTCTGGGCGGCTGGCCTGCGCAGTGCTGATCACGTGGACACCTTGATGGCGTTTCTTGTGGAGCTCGGCGTTCTTGCGGCGCTCTGGGCTGCGGACGCCAACGATCCACCACACCCCTCCAGATGGGGAAAGGCCGCGCTGGTGGGTTTCATCACCGGTCTCGCCTTCCTCACCAAGGAGGGAGCTGCACTTGTCTGTCCGGCCGTCTTTTTCTTCGCTCTTCTCGCGCGTCTCGGAGGGCGGGGACCTGTCCGAGAGTTCCGGCTGTGGGCCTCCCTCGTGGCTCTCCCGGTGTGGGCGTGCGCCGTAGCCGCCCTCGTCGTACTCCCCTGGTATCTCCATCTCGCCCGCGCCTTCCCGACGGAATTTGCCTGGCTCCAGGGACGATCGGTTCACTACTTCCTCGAGCCGGTGGACAAGCACGTGGGGTCGTGGACCTGGCACTTCGCCAATCTGACATACGACTATGGGCTGCTCGCACCAATTCCGCTGGTCGCGTTCATCGTTCACGCCTTTCGGAAGCGGCACGACTGGCTGCCCGTGGTGGGCTGGTTTCTCCTCACCTACGGCGTCTACACCCTCGCGGCGACAAAAATGAGGGGGTACGTCCTCCCCGCCGCGCCGGTGGTCTTCCTTTCGTATGGGTTCTTCCTTCCTCGTTGCTTTGACCTTGGCCCGGGTGCTTCTCGGACTTGGCGGGTGGCCGCGGCTGCGCTCGGCGTACTGATCACGGCCGTATTCATCCAGGGCGATACCCCGCACCCATGGGCCATAGCGGTGCGCGATCCCCTTTGGACACAGGAGCTCCGCGATCTGGGTTCGCAGGTCGCGGCGCTGCCGCCGGGACGCTGGATTGTGTTCAATGTGAGGCGGCCGGTCGAGGCGATGTTCTATGCGCAAGCCACCTTTTCGCCGATCTTGCCCGACGAAGCCACGGTGGAGGATGCGATCGCGAAGGGATTCCGGGTTGCGGTGTACGCCGACGCCGAGGAGCCGATGCTTCGTGCCCTTGGGGACGATTCGCGGGTCATCCTCCTGGCGGGATATCCCGGGACAAGGGATGCGCGCCGACTTGCAGGCCGGCTCCTTGCGCTGCCTTCTCGGCGCCTCGCCCTCTACAACGCGAGGGAAGGGAACGGCCTGGCGGACTACCTGGAAAGCTTTGGTCTGTCCGTCACCGTGGAATCGCGCATGCCGCAGAGCGATGCGGAGTTCGAGCGCAACCAACAAGCGGGGCGTACACCCGTCGTCCTGCTCCAGCCAGGTGTGGAGGCTCCAAAATCGCTCGCTGCGGAGCAAGCAGTTGTGACCTTCGTCGTGGATCCCGTGTACGCCATGCCTCCCCCCTAACCATCGGATCGGACCCCCTGCGGCGTCCCTCCCGGTTGCTAGCGAGAACTCATGATTCCAGCTTCTTTGCTTGGCGAGGGCGAGAGGGACCCACACCTGTAGACTTCACGCGGATTTTTCCCGAATATGGGGCGATGAAGAACTTGAGCGCGCTCCGAGTGGAGCCGCCAATCCTCGCTGGATGAACGTCCTCCTCATCACGACCGACCAGCATAAGGCGACGACGCTCGCCGCCTACGGCGATCCGCTCGACGCGACTCCTGCGCTCGATCGATTCGCCGCCGAGGGCACTGTCTTCACGCGCTGTAGGACACAGAACCCGTTTTGCCAGCCCGCCCGTGCCACGATCCTCACGGGCCGCCATCCGAGCACACACGGTGTCATCCGCAATGGAATTGATTTGCCTGACGACGCAGCCCAAGACGCGGTCACGACGCGGTTCGCGGAGGCCGGGTTCGCGACGGCGCTGTTCGGCAAGGCACACTTCGCGTCGTACTTTCCCGACTACCCGACGGGTCGAGTTGAGTCCGTGGTGGACTCGGCCTGGGTCACACCGGACTGGTACGGTCCGTATTTTGGTTTCGAGCACGTCGAGCTGGTGACGGACGTGCACAACATCCGACTTGCGCCGCAGGTCGGGCGCTGGAACTGGGGCTTCGGGCCTCCGCCATTCGGGCTCCACTACGCGCGCCACCTCTACCGGGACGGGTCCGCCCGCGGTGTCGAGCGGCTCCGGCTCATGCAGCCCGAAGCGGCCGGCCGTACCTGGGACGCGACCCAGACCTGGAAAAACCAGTTGCCCGAAGAGGATCATCACACCACCTGGACGGCGGATCGCGCGATCGCATGGCTCTCGCGGGTAGACCGGCCGTTTTTCGCCTGGGTGAGCTTCGCAGATCCGCACCATCCCTTCGATCCGCCCCGTCCTTGGTGCGACCGCTACAAACCCGCCGACATGAGGCAGGTGCTGCCCTCGTATTCCCCGGACGAGCTCGCGCGCAAGCCACCTTTTCACGCCGCCTGGTCCCGGGGCTTCCGCGGTACCGAGATGGAATGGGCGAATCCTGGGTGGGCACTCTTCTCCGAAGAGGAGCGCCTGACGATCTTTGCTGCGTATTACGGAATGATCGCTCAAATCGACCATCAGGTAGGGCGGATCCTCGGCGTCCTCGACGCGCGCGGCCTTGCCTCAGACACGCTGGTCCTCTTCACCTCCGACCACGGCGACTATATGGGCGACCACGGGATGATCCTCAAGGGGCCGATCCACTACGAGGCGTTGGTGCGCGTGCCGCTCCTCGTGCGCGGACCGGGCTTCGCGCGCGGAGTTCGGGTTGACGATCCAGTGGGAACGATCGACGTAGCGCCCACCGCGCTACGCGCGTGCGGCTTCCCAATTCCTCCGACTGTGGAGGGCCGACCACTCGGCGAAGGGCCGCGGGAGCATGTGCTCACGGAAGACGACATCCTGCGCGGGATTCTTGCATTTCGCACGCTCACGACGCGGCGTTGGCGGATCACGCGGAACGAACGCGATCCGGATGGGGGCGAGCTGTACGACCTCCAGGAGGACCCGGGAGAACTGGTAAACCGCTGGGCCGATCGTGCCCTCGCCTCCGTGCGCTCCGACCTGTTGGCTACCCTCGATGACGTGATGCGACACGACCTCGGCCGCTCGCTCCCCCTCGTCTGCCAGGCGGGTTAGGCCTTCGGTCCGTGAGCGTTGGACACAAACGGCTTTCCAACTTGAACGTCCCGGAATGCTCGCGCGCACATCCTTCTGACCGCGGCGAGAACTCGCACGGGGTCCTTCCTCGTTCGCAGCGAGGCGCAGGAGACGTCGACTTCATCGCCCAAAGGTTCGGCGCGCGCTCGGCGCACGCCGGCCCGTGGGCCCTCATCTTCGCACAGCGCACCCCCCCTCTCCCTGACTAAGGTGCCCGCAAGCGAATCCGTCGTGTTCACGGGTGGGACGATCCGTCCGCTGGACGGGCGCACCGCGCGGGCCGAGGCGCTCGCGATGCGCGACGGACGAGTCCTCAGCTATGGGGGCCGCGCTCAGCGCGCGCAGGCGGGCGGGGGCGCGACCACGGTCGAGCTCGACGGCGCCACCCTGCTCCCGGGGCTCGTCGACACGCACCCCCACGTCCTCCACTTCGGTGCATTCGAGCACCCCTGCGGCTCTGGGATGCGAAGGACTGGGGCGAGATCATCGCACGCCTGCGCACGCGTGCCGAAACGCTCCCGCCGGGTACCTGGCTCATGGGGACACCCGTCTGTGAACCGTCGTCCACGATGCGATCTAGGACGAAGGTGCCCCGAGATGAGTTGGGCGGCGCCTCTCCCGTTGGAAGAGCGCCCCCATCCTCGCTCATCCGAAGACCACCTCAGATCGCGAGCTGCTTCGCGGGACGCACAACGATATCAGCGATGTTCACATGGATCGGCTGGGTCACTGCGTAAATCACCGCCTCGGCCACGTCCTCCGGACTTCCGAGGATCTTCCGCATGGCGGGCTGGATCTTCTCAAGGACTTGATCTGGAATCCGCTCGCCGCGCCTCACTTCCACCTGGAGGCCAGACGCCTGAACGAGCCCGGCGACCACCTTTGGATCGAAGTTCCGGGCGAAGTTCGTCGCAATCGCACCGGGCATCACGTTCACGACGCGGATCGTGTCCTCCTCCAGCTCTCTCCGCAGGGTCGCAGAGATGCAGTTCACCGCGTGCTTCGTCGAGCCGTACACACCCGAATCCGGTCGCAGTGCGGCGATCGACGAGATGTTCACGATGTGTCCTGCCGCCTTGCACGCGCGCATCGCGCGCACGGCAGCCTGACAGCCTGCGAGGAGTGCAATTACGTTCGTCTCGAACATCGCTCGCCACTCTTCGGGATCGCCGTCGAGGATCGGCGCGGGGTAAGAGAGACCCGCGTTGTTCACCATGACGTTTAGTCGCCCTGTCTCGCTCACCGCGCGCTCGACGAGCGCGGGAACTTGGCGCACGTCGCGCAGGTCCGCGGTGACGACCGTCGCGCGGCCCGGACCCTGCTCGATGCGCTTTTTCGCTTGCTCCATGGCTTCGCGCGTGCGGCCCGAGAGGTAGACGTGAGCGCCGGCAGCGCCGAGCTTCTCGGCGATCGCGCGGCCGATACCGCTCGAGGCTCCGGTCACGATCGCGGTCTTCTCAGAAAGGGGAAGGCTCATGCGTCTGATCTCCTCGCGGGGGGTCCTCGGCAGGCTGACGTTTTAAGCATGAGATGTCAATCCGAAAAATCCGCGGGGATTCCTCCCTGTCTCCCGGCGAGCTGGTCGTACCGCGCCGCGCCACGTCTCGAGGACGGGAAACACGAACGCTCGATCCCCACGCAGCCCGACGAAGACGGCGAGGGGTAGCGAAGCTCCAAGGGCTGCGTGCTAATTTTGCCGTATGGCCGCTCTTCCGGCGGAAGCATACGGGCCAGTGGGCGATCCCCAGCGTCATCGTCCGCTTGCTGAGCTCGAGTCTGGTCTTCGTGCATTGGCCCGGTCACCCATCACTTCCGGACGTCTGGCCCTCATCGTACGGCGACGTGCGGACGGTGTTCGGGAGACACCAGAGCGCGTGTGCCTCTCCCCGGACGAGGGAGTGCCTGGCGATGGTTGGAGCCGACGGCCGCCGCGGGATCCGGAGGCCCAGCTTGCAGTCATGCGACGCGACGTGGCGGAGTTGATTGCCAACGGTCAGCCCCTCAACCTGTTCGGCGACAACCTCTTGGTCGATCTCGACATCTCGGCCGCCAATCTTCCTGCGGGTACGCGCTTGCGGGTGGGGGCCGCCCTGGTAGAAGTGACCGCCAAGCCTCACAACGGATGCGTCAAATTCAAGGGTCGCTTCGGTCTGGACGCGCTTCACTTTGTCCAGGCAACTCCGACCCGAAACCAGAACCTCCGCGGGATCTACTGGAGGGTCGTCGCGCCCGGGGAAGCCGGCATCGGAGATCAGATCGAGGTGATCTTCCGCTCCTGAGATGACCCCCTCTAAGCCGCCCCTTTCGACCCCACCCTCAGGCCGGCGGGCCTCCCTCCAGCCGATCGGTCACGGCGCTTCCACCGCAACCCTGCCTCGATCAATCGCGAGTGGGCGTCCTCGTGTTCTCTCGTCCCCCGCCAGCTCCCTCGGATCCCCTTACCTAGCTGTTGTGCCCTGTCTTCCAAGCCCTTCGCGGCTAGCCACGAGGGCGCCAGGGCAGACGCGGCGCGATCGCATAGTTCAGCTGCACAAGGACGATGAAGGCGATACTCCAGTGCGTGTTGATGACGCACAGCAGTGCGCCGAACGCATAGAGCGATTGCGCAATCACGATTCGACGCTTGATCCCGGCGGAGACGTCGGGTGACATTTCCGCCTTCACCAGTCCGGAGCCGGTCGCGCAGGTCCAGCTGAAGTACAGTGCCGCCCCCAGCACCACAATGTTTGCCCAGTACGTCAGCAGTGCAACTCGATAGGTGGTGAACTCCGCCAGCAGCGTTGTCGAGAACGGCGTGATCGAGACGGCAAACAGGAACAGAATGTGAATCCACGAAAGGCTCCGGTCGGAGCGCGCGAGATGGTTCAGCTGAGTCTGCTGGCCTACCCAAAAGATCCCAAGGGTCATAAAGCTCATGATGTACATCACGAGCTGGGGCAGGAGCGCCAGCAGCGCATGCCCCAGGTCTCGCTCGCTGTGAATCTTTTCGATCGCGGGAGCGCGCAGATCGAGCACAAGGAGCGTCATCGCCACGGCGAAGACGCCGTCGCTGAGGGCCGCCAGCCGTTCGACGCTTTGGCTGGCGATTCGATTATAGGACGAGCTCATCGCGCCTATGGTTTGCCGCCGGGGTTTCCATTCGCCGTCCGCGCGGACCGATTGCGAGGGTGATCTGCCGTTAGCGGCCGAGTCCGTAGAAGCGCATCACGTTCTCGCCCAGCACCTTTCGTTGCGTTTCTGGGGAAAGCGGGGCCAAGCGCTCGCGGATCTCGTCTACGACACCAAATGAGGCGTCCAGATGGGGGTAGTCCGAGGCCCAGATCACGTAGTCGGCGCCAAGGTGCTCCACCATCGGTGCCGTAAGCGTCTCATCCGGGTCTGCCGAAATGACGCATTGGCGGCGAAAATACTCGCTCGGGAGCATTCGTAGCGCAGTCGGGAACCCACCTCTTTGTAGTTTGTGATCGAGCCGGTCGAGCCACGCGGTGATCCAGTTCGAACCTGCCTCGAGCACAGCGCAGCGCAGCCGCGGGTAGCGCTCGAAGAGGCCGGTCACCATCATCTGCGTGAAGGCGGCCATCACTTCGACTGCGAGGAAGGCGAACATGAACAGGCCGTCCGAACCCGATCCTCTCCTCGCCCAGCTCGAAAACGTGAGGTTCTCCCGCGCGACCACGTGGAACGCGACCGGCATCGAGAGATCCTGTGCGGTGGCCCAAAAGCGGTCGAAGACGTGGTCGTCGAGGGGGCGCCCGCCTCGCGCCGTAAGGTCCGGCGAGAGGTAGACACCCACACAGCCGTCCTGGCGCGCACGTTGCACCTCTTCCACGGCCCCCTCAGGGTGGAGCAGCGTGATGTGCGCGATGGGATAAAGGCGCTGCACGTCTGTACGGCAAAAGTCCACGATCCAGCGGTTGTACGCGCGGCAGTATGCGAGGGCGAGCGCGGGGTCTTTCACTCCCCCCTCCCAGGCAATCCCGATCGTCGGATAGAGCAGTACCTTGTCGATGCCCTCTGCGTCTAGGACTTTCAGGCGCGCTCTTGGGTCGTAGCCTCCCGCGGGTGCCCCGTCCTGGTACGTGCGTCGGCCAGGAATTTGAAAGGCAAGCTTCTCTTCGCCCGACGCTTCGATGCCGCCGAGCGCCCCAAGGCGCCCTTGCAGCATGCGCGTGGGCTTGTTGTCGATAAACAGGTTCTCAAACCCATCGGAGTCAATGCCCACACGCAGCGCCCGGTCGCGGAACTTCGGGTCGATGTAGCGCTCCCAGGTGTCTACGGGTTCGAGCACGTGTCCATCGGCGTCTACGGTCAGGTACTCGCTTCGCATCTCACCCTCCTCAGCCCCAGGCAGCGGGCGCGGCGCGGAACGCGACTGGTCGGGTAAAGATTGAAGGGTTCGCCATGCGGGGTCAACTTGCGCGCGGTGAAGGAGCCAGCGCCATGGTGATCGTGTCGGGAGCTCACTCAAGCACTCTCAGGGAGTCTCCGTTCCGCCGGTCTATCCAACCGCCTCCACTGGCATCGCGCGGATCGCGCGAGCCGCCTCGTCCGTCAGCGCGTAGCTTCCGACCTGCCGCGAAGCCAGGCGGCGCCACTTCGCCGGTGAGAGGAGGAGGAGGAGTGCCACGAACACGACGGGAAGCACACTCGGTGAATCGAGCCAAACGGGGCTCAGCGATTCGCGGCTGCCGCGGAATGGGCCGCGACCCAGGATCAGCGCCGCGATCGTTCGCAAGATGTCGAATCGGGAACCGCCACGCGATGCCGCTAGGACGACTGCTTGGAGCGCCATATGGGTCAGGACGCCGATCTTCCCTTGGGGCTGATCCCCGATCCTGTCGCCAAGACCCAGGCGAACCAGGAGTGTGGGCAGATCGAGCCCACAAAGTACGGCGTTCCCCGGCTCTGCGAGGCGCGGGTTTACGTCCACAAACCGTTCGCTGCCATCGGACCCGTCGCGGAGATAGTCGATGGACAATGCGCCGTGCCAATCCAGTGCCTCGACCAACCGCGCGACGTGGGAACGCACCGACGGACGGTCCACTGAAACCTTTTGGACGTCGCCTCCTCCTGGACCGGCCACGATCTGTTGAACGGCGTGTGCGGCGACGAGATGGCCGCGCTCGGCGAGTGCATAGATGCGCTCGAGCCTGCCCGGGGCAAGTCCTTGAACGACCGCCCCGCTTGACAATGCGCCGAGCGCGCGGAGGCCGTTCAGGGCTTGATCAAGGGAAGGCGCGTCGGTCACCCTCCAGAGCGTTTCGCTGGCAGTTCCGATATCGGCCTTCACGTAGCAGGGACAACCGACGTGCGAGGCCGCTGCCCGCGCTGCGACTTCGTCGTGAACGACGACGGTCGGGGGTGTCGGGATTCCCAACCTTTTGAACGTAGCAGCCATCGCAACCTTGCCCTGCACGCGCTCAATCGCATCAAAGCTCGGAACCGGCACGCCCGCGAGGGCGGACAACGGGGTGCGCTGTCGGGCGAAGAGATACACCTGCTCATGTGCAGGATAGAGGACGTCGTAGCGACCGCTGGCGAGAAGCTCTCGAATGAACCCATAGTACGCCGCCGGATCGGAGGCGAAGTGCGGACAGCGGTGCACACGTCGCACAAATCTCGAGAACCGGGCGAGACAGAGCCCGCTCGGGTCGCAGACCTCGATGCGGCAGCCCGCTCTCCCGAGCGCCGTGATAGCCTCGCGGGCCGACAGACTTGAGCCTTCGGAGACCAGAATCCGGAGCCGGGCAAGAGGAGCCAAGAGACGCTGCCTCCTTGGGAAGTCGCTTCGCTTTTCGCGGCAGAAGCTTTGCACGCGGGTCAGAAGATCGCAGGTCCGCGCGAGCTCCGATCTGCGCTCCTTCCTTCCCGTGTTGGTGTGCGCGCTCGGCGCCGCCGATTTGCGCGAGATACTCTGTCCAGGGACATGCCTCCGCGCCGCACCGCTCCACCGCAAAAGCGCTCGAGGTCCTGGCAAGACCAGGCGGAAGAGCTTCTTGTCGAAGTGCGCGCGCTCTACCTTGCCTCGAAGGACCCACGCACTCCCCTGCTCGCCAAGCTTATCGCTGTCTTCGTCGCCCGTTATTTCGCAAGTCCGATCCAGCTGATTCCAAACTGGGTCCCCGTCATTGGCTATTTGGACGATCTCGTCGTCGCAATCGTGGGCCTTCGCCTGATACGTCGCCTGATCCCGTCGCTGCTCATGGACGAATATCTTGGGCGCGCGCGACAACTGACCACTCCGAACTCCCTACCCAACGCAGCGTTTGCTCTCGCCACGGTTGGCCTCTTCGGTCTCCTCATGGCCATGCTCGTGTGGGCGATTATTCACTTCTTCCGCGGCTGAATCTTGCGGCCCGCCAGTGCTGGGATTGTCACGCACGATCGACTGGGACGATGCGCCGTCTCCATCTCCTTCAAAGTCCTAGCAGACAGCTTTTGTGGATTGCTTCGAGGACCCCCGCAGTGGCCTCCCGGGAGTCGGAACCATGGGGACGGACATGCTCCATGCCTCGCTTGAGATCCGGAACGAGGCGGCCGATACGACAACTCGGGTCTCTTGAGGGGGAAAAGGACCACATGGATCGGCGGAGGCAAAACCGCGTTCGGCTGCGGATCCCGTGTGAACTGCGGGCCAATGGCCGAACGGTATCTGCGACGCTCCTAGATCTGTCTGAAGGAGGTCTGTCAGTCCGGCTGGTCGAAGAGGAGCTTGAGCAAGGCACCCCGACCGTCGTGATCCTCGGCCTGCCGCGGGGTGAAGAGCTCGTGATCGAAAGCCTCGTCTGGCATTCGCGTCGGCTGAAACCGCTTCGCAACGAGAAGGCTGCGTTGGCCGTGGGGCTCGTGGTTGCGAATCCTTCCGACGCCTATCTCAAGCTCGTGGCAGATCACAACAAGACACGCGTCGGGCGCCCCGATTCCGCTGCCCCCTCCCCGCCCCCCGCCGTCTCCCAGCCAGCCGGAGCGGCCGCACCCAAAACCACTGTGGGCCCCGTCTGGCGGGTCCGGCTCCAGCTCAGCGGGAGCCCACGATCGCGAACGATCCTCGTGCAGACCGAGAAGGCTGAGGACGCCCGGGCGCAGGCCTTGGAAGAGGCGGGGGTCAATTGGATCGTCCTTGAGGTCAGCGAGGCGTAGCGTCCGGGCCATCGATTCATCGCGTGGCCGACGCTCTGAAGACGGATTCCGTTGCGCTTGCCGGTGTGGCGGAGGGCGTCCGCCGTGGACGTGCCTGCACCAGATTTCGGAATGACGCAATCTTCGGTCCGCGCTGCGACCGATCGATCGTCTCGAGGAATCGAGCTACGCCCTCCGCAATGCGGGATTCGTGTCGGAGGACGATCACGCGAACCCCTGAGTCCCCCCCTGCGTAGGCATCGCTTCAATCGATCGCAATTCTCGCAGTTGACACTGTGACCCGCCGACTCGTAGATTGGGGCCTCGTTCGCGCGTCGAAAGGGGGAGAGGGTGCGCAAATGCATTCCCTACCTCGCTATTTTGTCGATGCTCGCCTGCATCGCCGGGGGCCGCGCCGTCCAGGCCGGTGATCTCAAGGACTTCTACCCGAACCTTGCCGCACAGGCTGAAGCCGATGTGGGCGTCTTCCTCAACGGAACGAGCTTCAGCGGCTTCAGCCCGCTTCTTTCGGTCTTCAACAGCAGCGCAGCCCTCGTGCAGTTCAGCACCCAGATCGCCGACCAGTTCAACTACTACCCCGTCGGCTCTACCGTGGCAGGCTTCACGTACAAGTTTGACCCGAACATGAACACCTTCGAGCGCTCGACGGACGGGCTTGGGCCGCTCCTCTCCGAGCGTGGCCAGACCACGGGCCAGGGGAAGCTCAACATCGCACTCGGATACTCTTGGATCGACTACGACGAGTTTCAGGGTCAAAATCTAGGAAATTACAATTTGACGAGCGGCGGCGCACCGGTCGTCACGGTTTTACCCAGCCCGAGCAACACGATTACAGGTCCCGCCCCGCGGATCAGCACCGCATTCATTCCGCCTCCCTCCGTAACCTTTAACAGCGGGCTTCTGCTGCTTGGGAAAGGTCTCGTCCATTTCGTGATCCCCTCCTGTGGTACTCCGCCCTGCAAAGCGTCCGGAGGGTTCCCCGCCAGCGGTACACCGGGGAGCTACACGCTCACCGCCTCGATTCCAAACGTCACCCTCGACACCAGCATCGAGACCGAGGCGTACGCCCTCTTTGTCAACTACGGCGTGACCGACAAGCTCGACATTGGAATCGTGGTGCCCTACCTCGCGACCTACCTCAAGGGGAGCGTCCAGGCGACGGGACTGTTCGATCCCAGCACGGGGAGAGCTTTCTCGGTGCAGACGAGTGGCAGCGCGCAATCGAGCGGGATCGGCGATCTCGTGCTGCGTGCCAAGATGAACTTCTTCGAAGGCGACTACGGAGCGCTGGCGAGCCGCTTGGATTTCTACATTCCTACGGGCGACGCCGACAACTTTCAAGGTTTTGGCCACCCCGCCGGCGGCGCGTCGCTGATCTACTCGGCAGCCCTTGGCATCTTCTCACCGCACGCGAGCGTGGGCTTTCTGTGGCGATTCGACGCCCAGCAGTTCAACGAAATGCGCTTCGCGCTGGGCGGAGACATTCGGATTACCGCGTGGCTCACGGCGACGACAGATCTCTTGCTCAACCAAAATACGGCACAATATAACGTGGGAAATACCGTGCTCTCGATAGCCACCGGAATCAAGTTCAATCCCTGGCGCCGCCTCGTCCTCTCCACCAATCTGCTGTGGCGTCTGAATGATCAGGGCTTGCGTGCGGAGGTCATCCCGTCGGTCTCCGCCGAATACACTTTCCGGTAATTCTAGCCCTTCACTCCTTTGGTCACTTCTTCTGGTAGATGCTGGAGATGACCCATTGGTCCTCTCCTCGACGGATGACCGTCGCCACGTTCTCCGACGCGGCCCCCTTCGTTGTCATGCTCGGACCCGTGAGGGTCAGCTCTTGCCGAAAGTTGATCGTCACGGAGTCCTCCTCGACCACGACATCGCCTTGCTGGATGCGCACGTCGATGCTGTCCGCATTCTCGAAGGTGTCTTTCATGCGGGCGCGCTGCGTCGCATTCATGATCCAGACGTGAGCCAGTCGATCGATATTGCGTGACTCGTACGCCGCCTTGTACTCGGCGAGGGCTGCGAGGGCCGCCTCGCGGGGGTCCCGGTGCGGGACCGTCTTTGCAGGTTCCTCCGGAGGGACCGTGCGCGCCACCACCGGAGCCGGCGGCGGTGTGGCAGCTTCCGTTTGTGCCGGCGCGGGCGTTGGGGCCGAAGGCACGGTCGCCGCGACCTTCGCGTGTACCTCGATGCGCCGGTCGACGCTCGTAACACCCCCTTGTGGATCTGCCGCACGGCCTGTCAGCACGAAGTTGCCCGGTTTCTCGGCAGTAAAGGTATAAGCGGCCCCCTCGGCCACCGGTTTTCCGTCGAGTAGGAAGCGCGTTGTGATGGGATCGCCGTCGGGGTGGCTCGCCTCGATCCGAAACTCCCGCCTTTCCCCAACCTCAAGCGGTGCTTGCGCCCCGGCGGGAAGGAGGCGGAGCTCGGGTTTGCGGTGTTCGACGGTTACATCCCAACGCTCTGTGATCGAGCCGCCGCTCTCGTCTTCGACGTGCACGGAGAGCTGCGCGCTGCGTTCCGCCCGCAGTTCATAGCTGGCACCGGCTGCGGGTTGCGCCTCCCCGTCAAGACTCCAGGTGTAGTGGAGTGGAGTAGCGGAGGGCGACTTCACGTCGACGGAGAAGGAACGCACTTCGCTGCGGTGGAGAACAATGGCGCTTTCCCGGGGCGTCCGCGCCACAAGCTCGGGGGGTTCGGTGGGACGCGCGGGGGTCGCAGGCGGGGTCGGGAGGGGTATCGGAGCGACCGCTTCCGCCGAGGGTGGAGGCGGAGCCGGCCGATTCCGCCACCAGCGGAGCCCCTGCCACGCACCCACCGCGAGCAACGCCGCGAGTACCGCACCCGCTGCGAAGCGAGGCCACCGGGCCGGCGGCTTCGCTTCCAACGCCGCGAGCAGAGCGTTGTGCATCTCGCGGGCGTCACGATAACGCTGCGCGGGATCGAACCGGCAGGCACGCCGGATCACATTGCGCACTGCGGGCGGGATGGTGGCGGGGAACGGGATCTTGAGCTCAGAGCCTGAATGAATGAGCGACCCCAAATAAAGGATGACGTCTTGCCCGCTCGAGCTGTCGACATCACCCGTCGCGTCGTAGACCGTCCGCCCGGTCAGAACCTGGTAGATCGAGAGACCCATTGAGAACACGTCGCCCGATGGACCGACCGGTTTCCCGCGGGCCTGTTCCGGTGACATGTACAGGGCGGTCCCGATGGCCGTACCCGTCCGGGTCAGACTCGCTTCCTCCTGAACGCGGGCGATCCCGAGGTCGGCAAGCAAGGCACGGCCATCACTTGTGAGCAGCACGTTCGCGGGCTTAATGTCCCGGTGTACGACTCCCGCGTCGTGCAGTGCTGCAAGACCTGCCAGCACATCCAGAAAAAGCGGCCCCGCCTCGGGCAGCGCAATCGGGCCGCGCTGCGAGAGAGGTGGCCCATCGATGAACTGCATCGTGTAGTAGTAACAGCCGGTACTCTCGTCCTTTCCAAAGTCAAAGATTGTGACAAGGTTCGGGTGGTCGAGGGCGGCGAGAAGGCGCGCTTCGGACTCGAAGCGGCGAAACTCCTCACCGCCCGCAGCGCTCGGTTTCAGCATCTTGAGGGCGCGGCGGGCATTGAAGCGTGGATCCACGACCTCAAAGACCCACGCCATGCCGCCTTCTGCGATGAACTGACGCACGGGATAAGGCCCGATTTGGCGCAGCTCCTCGGGCTTCACGGTGGCGCGCTCCGGAACTGGAAGGAGAAGCCCCTAAGGACCCCGCTGGGGCGCAGGGAGCACCGGGCCGAGGATCGAGTCATGCCGCCGGCTTTCGCTCGCGGGGACACGCCTGCGCCCAAGCCTGCGAGAGGGGTCCAGTGCGCTGCAGTTTCCCGGTATCCCACGGTCTTTCCGCGCAACGCCTCGCCCTCTTGTCCTCGAAAATGGGATGCCTCGCATAAACATGGGGGGTTTGGGCAGGCTAGGTCAACCCGCGGGGAGGAATCCCTCCGTCCTCCCCCCGTCCATCCTGCAAGCTTCAATCGGCTAGCGACCTGCAGCAGAGGGAGCGGTGCTGGCTCATTCTCGTCGGCCGCCTCCCCCTTCCCTTTCGGAACAACCGGCGGATCCGGAAAGTCCTCGCGTCCCCAGCCCTCCGATCGGCCCACGGATTTCGGTCGAAGGTACGGAGCTTCGACGATGTGGCGAGAATCGGGGGGAGGTCGGTCCTTCGGGCGGGGCACCCGCCCCGAGGTACCCGCCGCGAAGAGAATGCGCAGGAGAACCAAGGAAGGACTTCTCGCCTCTCGCGCAGCACGGGGAGCCGCCATTCGTCTCTAAGAGACTCTTGGCCTTGCTTGAGATCCAGCGTGCTTGCGCGTGCTCATATGAGCACTCGGGGCGACGTTCTTCGCACGTTCATCAAATACGAGTCCTTCCACCACAGAATTGCGTTGATCTCCTCCGGTCGACGCGCTCATGCTAGAGCTGTCCGAGGAAGTCATGCGCATAAAGCTTGCGCTCGTCATCGTTCTGACCGGCTGCGCCGTATCACGCGCACCTGACGCCCCGGTCCCTGCGGTGGATTCGGGGCCCCTCTTCTACCCCGCGGGCGATCTCTGCGTCTTCTCCCAGGCAGAGCTGGAAGAGAGGCTTCGCGCCCAATATGAGACCTGGGCGATCCTCTATAAGCTCTCGCCCGGAGAACGTGAATGCCTCGCCGGGCGCGAGAGCTTTGACCAGCAGATCCAGAGCTACCGTCGTGCGTGCGAAAGCGCGCAACCGGGGAGCGCTGACGCGGTGGTCGAAGACGCACTCCGGCGCTGCTATGGGGAGCCGAATCCCTAGCACTATCTTTGGGAGCAGCGTCCCAGAGAGATCGCTCGCAGCGCGTCAGAGACGTGACCAGTCTTTGCTAGCACGCAGGCCCACGCGACTCCGATGCCTTGCGCCTTGGGCGAATCGAGCGGTCGTTCTCCGTCCGGCGACTTGGCTGTTTCAGCATTTCACTATGAAATGACGAGCACTGAACCGCCGGTCATTGAATCGCCATGCGCCCCGAGCGAAGATGAGGCGCTAGCGAGAACCCCTACCCGCACTTTGCTCGGGCTTTGCGCGCCGAGGGCGGTGACCTGACGAGGCAGCCATGCAGCGCGGAAACAGGTCCCCTGGTCCGGGGGAGATCGGGCACGCGTCGGTGCTCGTGAGCTGCATCGCGTGCGGGCGGCTCCACCGGGCGGCGGACCCCTTCGAATTCCACCCCGTTTGTGTCGCATGCGCGGCGTCCAGGAAGCCGCAAGGTCCGTCAGCTCCGCGGGAGCGAGGATCCTTTCTCCCTCCTCGTCCCTGAGGGCCCAGGCCGCGACCCACCGGGATCCCGAAGGCCGAGACGGTCTCGAGCGGAGTTCACCTCTCCCGGATTGGTAAGCGAAGGTGCGAGGGAGTCGCTCCCGGGGGCAAGGACACTCGTCAGGCGAGATCAGCCCGGTACTCGGGATGCTGGCTGAGCCATGTCGAAAGGGCGCGCATGGAGGCTTCGTTCTGCCGATTGATGAAGCGGTAGATCGGTCCCTCGAGCCACCGCCAGGGCGCCTGTGTCAGGTGGTAGCGCTCTTCAAAATGCAGGCGCGTCTGCTTCGCGCCCGCCGGCTCGAGACGCACGCGCCCCGTCTGATCGTTACCGGGTTGCCGGCTAACCATCGTATAGGTATAGCCCTGCGCCGGCGCGACCTCCGTCACAAGCTCGAGCGCGGATCCTTGGCGCCCGAAGGGTAGGCGATAGATCACGCGGCGGAGAAGCCCATTGCCGTGCGTGTCGCCCGCGTAGAGGACCTCCACACGGAGCACCATCGGCGCGTACGCGCCCCAGCGCTCGTAGTCCTGCATCAGCGCCCATACCCGGGCCGGGGGATGGGGCATGTCGAGCGTATAGCGATGCTCACGCATGCCGTGAAGATGCCCGAAGCGGGACTCCCCCGCTAAACTCGGGGTCTCAACCGGAGGATCCCGTGGCCATTCGTGTGATCCAGTGGAGTACCGGCAACGTCGGCCGCTACGCACTGCGTCAAATCCTTGATCATCCCGATCTCGAGCTTGTGGGCGTGTTCGTAACGTCTGAGAAGAAAGACGGCGTAGACGCTGGAGCGCTTTGTGGGAGGCCGCCGACCGGTGTCCACGCGACTCGCGACGCCGCAACGCTGCTCGCGATGGACGCGGACTGCGTCGTCTACACGGCCACCGCGGATCGCCGACCCTTTGATGCCGTGAAGGACATCTGCGGAATCCTGGCATCGGGCAAGAACGTCGTGTCGAGCTCGGTGGTGGGTCTCGTGAACCCGCGTGCGCTCGGCGATCGGGTGACCGCGCAGCTCGAGGCCGCCTGCGCCAAGGGCACGAGTTCGTTTTTCACCTCGGGCATTGATCCGGGTTTCGCCAACGATCTTCTTCCGCTCGTGCTCTCAGGGATGTGCGGCACGTGGGAAGAGATCCGTGTCCAGGAGATCATCAACTACGCGACCTACGCGCAGCCCGAGGTGCTCTTTGAGACGATGGGGTTCGGCCAACCGCTCGATGCAAAACCCCTGATCTTGATGCCCGGGGCGTTGCGCTTTGCCTGGGGCGGGACGATCAAGCTGCTGGCCGAAGGTCTGGGCCTCACGCTCGACGAAATCCGCGAGTGCCATGAGAGACTGCCGGCAGTAAGGCGGCTCGACATTCAGGGCAATCGGGTCGAGCCCGGCACGATGGCAGCACTGCGCTTCGAGGTGCAGGGCATTGTCGGCGGCAAGCCCGTTCTCGTCGTCGAACACGTCACACGCCTTGATGACGACCTTGCCCCTGATTGGCCGAAGGGCAATGGCTCCTATCGCGTGCTCGTGAAGGGCACTCCTGGGATGCGCTGCGAGCTCGAGTTCTGGGACGAGCACGGGGATCACGCGGTGGGCGGTGTCGTACTGACCGCGACGCGTCTGGTGAACGCGATCCCGGCGGTGTGCGACGCCCCGGCGGGATTGTTGTCCGCGCTCGATTTACCGCTCATCACAGGCCGCGGACTGCTGCGCCGCTAGCGCGGCTCGTCGAACGCAACACCGAGATTTGATCCGCTGGGGGGCGGTCAAGAGGCCCGCTCAGGTCTTCTCTCGCCTGGTCCTCAGGGCCTCGAGCACCTCCTGGTCCGCGCAGCGCTCAATCACTCCACCGTGCGCGTTTCCCCTGAGGAAACGCGAGGGCCTTCGCCATCACCCTCGGCGATCGGGAAATAGAGGGTGAAGGCGGTTCCCCTGCCAACCCTGCTTCTGAGCTCGAGTACCGCGTCGTGGGATCTCGCAATCCCAAGCACCGTAGAGAGTCCAATACCGCGATGCTTGCCCTTTGTGCTGAAAAAGGGCTCAAAGATCCTTTCCATGGTCTCCGGCTCCATCCCCGTCCCCGTATCCGAGACCTTCAGGTAACAGTAAGCCGCCGCAGGACGATCGCGGCCCAACACCACATGCGCGGCGCGCGCGGGGTCGAGCCAGCTGCGACCCGTACTGATCTGAATCTCTCCCCCGTTCTCACCGAGGGCGTCGCGGGCGTTCACGAAGAGATTAAGGACGAGCTGCCGGAGCTGCGTGGCGTCCGCTTCCACGATCATGGGTTGGACGGCGAAGCGGAGCTCGAGGTGGATCCTCTTTCCGAGGCGCGCCGCAGAGACCTCGGCATCGAGCATCTCGAGCATATCCCTCGCGAGGGCCGAAAGATCAAGCGTGGCGCGCACCGGCTCAGCGGCCCCGGCGTAGAGCTGAAGGTGATCGGCAAGCTCTGTGGCCTGTTGGCTTGACCGCAGAATCTTGGAGAGCTTGCGCTGCAGCTCCGGCTTTTCCGGGAGATGATCGACCAAGAGCTCGGCGTTTGCCCTCACCACCGTCAGGAGATTGTGGAAATCGTGGGCCACGCCGAGGGCAAGCTCAGCAACGCTTTCCAGGCGGCGCGCCCGGCGCAGCTCGATTTCCGCGCGTTGCTCGTCGGTGACGTCACGGATCCGCAGACAGTGCGCCAGGAGGCGTCCAGCGAGTCCTTGCACCGGACGAGCGCTGATGCGAAGCCAGCGCACGTCGTCGCTGCCATAGCGATAGAGCGCGTCCGGTGATTCGAGGACCGTTCGCCACCAGTCCTCTAGTGAGACAACACCAGTTGGCGCGGCCAGCGGCACGCCGTCTGGACGAAGCAGCCGAGAACCGAGGGCAAGCGGGAGCGGCGTCTCCTTGTCCAGATGAGCGGGCGCCAGCGCGGCCAAGGCGCGCGCGTTGGCGTAGATCACACGTCCGTCCCTTCGCGCGACCACGAGCCCGTCGGAATTGTCCGCGGCAATCACCGAGAGCGCAGCCGGCAGAACTCCAAAGAGTCCGTCCCGAAGCATGCCCACCGCAAGGATCATCGCCGCCACCGCCAACACGGGGATGGTCGCGTTGGCGCCCGTCCCAACCCCCGAGACGTATACCCAATGCGCCACGAGCGTAAGCCCGCTCGCCGCGATCATGAGAGCACCCTGGCGGCGCACAGCAGGCAAGCGGGTGCGCCGCAGCACCCGAATCGCGACTACAAACGACGCCAGGATCAACGCGTAGTTGGGAACGGCCATCACCCACCAGAAAGGGCCGTAGAGATTTCGCCAGCCGAGGACGGGTTCCAAAAAGCGGCGATGCCACGGGTTGGTCACCATCACAAGCCACATCACAGCCGCAAAGACCAGCGGCACACGGATCCAGCGCCGCGTGTCGATCGCTGGGGCCGCACCTCGCTCCTCCGCCCAGTGGAGAGCAAGGATCCACCAGAGCGTGGGCAAGAAGATCGCCCCGGAGTAGTGGATGGTGACTCCGACCTGCTTCCAGAAAAGGTCTGGCGCGCGACCACCGACGAGATCTCCCAAGGCCCAGAGCGCTGCACAGAGCCCGAATCCACGAAACGCCCGGGAGAGCGATGTCTTCGGAAATCGCGTGAGTGCAAAAACGCCGCCCGTCCACAGGCCAACCAGGACGGCACCGAGGAGACCCCAGATCTCTGCTGCGCCCGCGGGGTCGACGGTGCTCATAAGGCCGGGCCGAGATCGCGCAGGGTCTGCGCCAGCTGCTCTCGGGTGAATGGTTTTTGGAGGAAGAGGACCCGAAGGCCTCCTGGCAGGCGTCCGCGGGCTATTTCCTCTCGGAAGCCGCTCATGATCAGAATGCGTGTACTTGGCCGAATGCGTTGGAGCTCCCGCGCGATGTCGGCTCCGCTCATTTCCGGCATGGCGAGATCGAGCAGCGCCGCCGCGACAGGGCGATCGTGGCTCCGGAGCCATTCCAGGGCGTCCCTGCCCTGACTCGCGGCGTGCACGTCGAATCCGAGGCGCTCGAGCATTTCCTGAGCGATCTCCAAGACGTCTGTATCGTCGTCGACGAGCAGGACGGTGCCACGAGGGCTCCCATGCTCCCGCTCGCTGCCGACGAAGTCCATTCGCACCATGCTATGCGCGTCCCGCGGGTGAAACGAATGGGAGAAGAGCAGATCGGATCCGGTCTAAGGCAAAGGGAGCGGCAGGGCAAGATGTTTTTTGTCGCTCGGGCCCCTCGCTGGCGCCGGAACCGCACCGATCCCTCACAACTCGGGAAAATGCCGCTTCCCCACCCTTCGCGCCGACGAGAGCCTGGCCGCGGCCCAGGAGGTGGGGCGACGGCAGTCCCGGGCTTGGCGCAAGGCGCCGAGCGCGCGCTTCCCAGTTCTCGAGGAGTCGGGCCCCCCCAGTCGTGATTCGGGTTCTCCGACCCCCCCGGATCCATGTGCGCCGACCATCCGGTCTGCGTTGGACCGACGACCTCCCTCAGATCTAGAGTCGCTAGCCGCACCTGGAGGGATCCATGGCAACTGCGATCGTTGTGGGCGGCGGTCCGGCGGGAGCGAGCCTCGCCTTCTTGCTCGCCGATCGCGGTATTGAGGTGACGCTCCTCGAACGGCAGCGCGACTTCGCGCGGGAATTCCGCGGAGAGATTCTCTTGCCGAGCGGTCTTGATGCGCTCCAGCAGATGGGTCTCGCGAATCCGTTGCGCGACGTCCCGCAGTTCCCGCCGACCACGCTTGGCGTGTATCTCAACCAGAAGGTGGTAATCGAGCTGACCTTGGATCCTGCTCTCTTTGCGGGCCTGCCCCCGGTTGCGATGTCCCAGCCCGCCCTGCTCGAGATGCTTGTCGCGCAAGCCTCGCAGCGTCCGACGTTTCACTTTGTGCGCGGTGCGCACGTGAGAGAGCTGCTTCGCGAGGCAGGTCGCGTCGTCGGCGTGCGTGCCCAAACTGAAGGCGGAGAGCGCTTGTTTCACGCGGACCTCGTGGTCGGCGCGGATGGCCGCGCGTCTGTGGTCCGGCGCCGCGGGGGCTTCGAGGCGGAAGAGCAGGCGCCGCCCATGGATGTGGTGTGGTGCAAGCTGCCAGGCCTAGATGGCGTCCGTGGTGCACGCGCCTACCTGGGTCGCGGCCATTTGCTGATCGTCTACCACACCTGGGACGACCACCTCCAGATCGCCTGGGCGATCCTTAAGGGAACCTTCGGCGAGATGAAGCGCCAAGGCATCGAGCAGTGGGTTGACAAGATGGCGAACCACGTGACACCGGATCTCGGCCGGCACCTGCGAACGCACAAGGGCGCCGTCGTTCATCCGTTTCTGCTCGATGTGGTCTCGGACCGCGTGAGACGTTGGAGTGCTCCCGGCGTCCTTCTGATCGGAGACGCGGCTCACACGATGTCGCCCGTCGGTGGGCAGGGGCTGAACGTCGCGCTGCGGGACGCTCTCGTCGCGGCGAATCACCTCGTACCTGCTCTTAGGGCGGGTGGCGAAGCCAAGTCCATCGACGCCGCGGCGCAGCGCATCGAGGCGGAGCGGTATCCCGAAATCTCGTCCGTACAGCGTGCACAGGCGATAGCGCCGCGCGTCGTATTCGCCCGGGCCTGGTGGGCTGAGCCGGTGCGCGGCGTGGTCGCTGCGATGCTTCGCACGCCTCTCGGTCGCCGTGTGGCCGCGGCCTCAGGGCGCGTTTTTGTTTTTGGGGCGAGCCCGGTAAGGCTCGTGGTGTAGGCGCCACGGACCCCGTATGCGCTGCGGCACCGCGCTTTACGAGCGTCGTCCTGGTGGACATACGCCGGCGAGAGTCAGGTGACCGTCTCGTTTCGCAAAGCGACGCTCAGCGACGTCTCCGCAATCCATACCCTCATCGCGGCGTCGGCCTGGGGCCTTTCGCGCGCTGACTACAGCGACGCTCAGATCGCAGCCGCACTCCAATCCGCGTGGGGCGTCGACACCGAGCTCATTTTGGACGGCACCTACTTTGTGGCAGAGCACGGGGGAAAGCTGATCGCATGTGGTGGTTGGAGCTGGCGCGGCACACTTTTCGGGGGCGATGCGCAAGCGGGGCGCCGCTCCGACGCCCTGGATCCCGCCCGCGACGCTGCGCGAATCCGCGCCTTCTTCGTCCATCCGGCTTGGGCGCGGCGCGGCCTGGGCCGCGAGATCCTCGGGCAGTGCGAAAGGAGCGCGCGCGTCCACGGCTTCCGGTCGGCGGAACTGGTCGCGACTCTCCCGGGCGAGCGGCTCTATCGCGCCTGCGGGTATGTGAGTCAGGGCGCTCGCGAGTATGGGCTGCCGGGGAATCAGACCATCACCTTCATTCCCATGCGCAAAGAAGGGCTCTAGGGAGTTTGCGCCGGAGGGAGTCGTGGTAGGGTTTTTCCGCAGTCCGGGTTAGATCGGCTACCTCGGACCTTGGGTCTTGGCAACGAATCCGGGTCGATGGTGAAATCGGGCTCGCTGGCGGCGAAGCTTGGATGAACGCGCCCTCCTCGCCTCTTCATAGATCGGAAGCCCGGCCAGATCGCGTCGACGAACTCGAGGTGCAATACAGCCCGCTCCGGATCTTCGGGTGGGCGGCGCTCGTCGGCGCCGGCGCGGGTCTCGTGGGCGCCCCCTTCCGAAGCCTGCTGCGGGGCTTCGCGGAAAGGCGGGCCGCCGCGCTCGGAACGGCGGAATCGCACACCTCCTTTTCGCTCGCCCTTTGGATTGGCGCGACGGCCTTGATGACCACCGCGGCGCTCTTTCTGGTG
>Ga0074046_10000834_pt1 | contig 28420 bp, 25 predicted proteins | sample BogForMeECP23OM3_FD_94441 | JGI IMG/M metagenome (GOLD analysis project Ga0074046, IMG submission 94441) | Bog forest soil microbial communities from Calvert Island, British Columbia, Canada - Bog Forest MetaG ECP23OM3 | ecosystem: Environmental > Terrestrial > Soil > Wetlands ... | reverse complement strand
GAACGTCATTGGCGTCGGCATGCCGGGGCCGTATTCTTCGGCAGGATCGATTGACGACGCGCGCGAACTGGCCGGCAACCTGAAGATTCGCTTCGAACTGCTCTCCATCCAGCAAATCTACGAAGCCGCGCGCCAGACGCTTGCGCCCGTATTTGCCGGGATGCCGCCCGACGTCACCGAAGAGAACATTCAGTCCCGCGCCCGCGGATTGCTGCTCATGGCCATGTCGAACAAGTTTGGCGCTCTGGTGCTTTCCACTGGCAACAAGAGTGAATTGGCCGTCGGCTATTGCACTCTTTATGGCGATATGGTGGGTGGACTCGCGGTGATTTCGGATGTGCCGAAGACATTGGTGTACCGCCTGAGCGCTTACGTGAACTCGCGGCGCAAAGGAATTCCGCAAGCGACGATTCAGAAGCCGCCGTCTGCCGAACTGCGCCCCGATCAGAAAGATTCGGATTCACTCCCACCCTACGATGTGCTCGATACGATTCTCGAAGACTACGTGGAAGATTCGCGTTCGGCCGAACAAATTGCCCGCAGCCACAATTTCGACTTAGGTCTGGTGCAGCGCGTGATCCGGATGGTGGAGCGCAGCGAATACAAGCGGCAACAGGCCGCCCCCGGAATCAAGATCTCCGCCAAGGCGTTCGGCTATGGGAGGAGATTCCCCATCGCGGCGAAGGCAGAGATCTAGCTGTAATCGCAGCGGCGCGCACCCCTCTACTGGTTGTCATCCTGACCCTGAGCCAGTCGAAGGGGAAGGACCTGCTGTCTGGTACGCTGAGAAAAAAACAGGTCCTTCGCTCAGGATGACAAGTTTGGGTGAAGAATGACAACATCGTCCGTTTTTGTAACAATCGAACACCACGCTATGACACGTATCCATTGCACACTGCTCGCCGCTCTTCTGTTGTCCGGCATCGCCATGGCTCAAACCAAACCCACTCTCCAAACAAGACCGGCAGCCAAACCAGCGTCGAGTTCCGTGGGTACGACGGTTCTGCCCAGCGAAGACACGGTCAACTCGTTCCTGTTCCAGATGTTCGGCTACGATGCCACCATCACGTGGAAGGTGAATGAAATTCGTCCGTCCGAGATACCAGGACTGGCCGAGGTGTCGGTTGTTATCACGAACCCGCAAGGCTCGAACCCAAACCGGTTGCTCGTGAGCTCGGACGGCAAACACGCGATTACGGGTGACATCCTGCCCTTCGGTGCCAAGCCCTTTGAGGATGCCCGCGCCAAGCTGGAAGAAGGAGTAAACGGGCCCGCCAAGGGACCGGAGAAAGCTCCAGTCACGATTGTGGAATTCAGCGATATGCAGTGCCCGCACTGTCAGAAGGCCGCGCCGGGGATTGAACAATTACTGGCGCAGGAGCCCGAGGCCCACTTCGTTTTCCAGAATTTCCCGCTGCCGTTGCATAACTGGGCGGAGAAAGCGGCGGAGTATGTCGATTGCGTGGGACGCATGGGTAATGATGCGGTCTGGAAATTCATCCAAAAGACGTTTGACGAGCAGGCCAATATCACCGAAGCCAATGCCGATGAGAAGCTGAAAGCCATCGTCACCGCATCGGGCGCGAATGGCGGCGAGATCGCCGCCTGCGCCGCCAAGCCGGATACCAAGGCCAGAGTCGAGGCCTCGGTTGCGCTGGGAAAGTCGGTGGGCGTGAACAGCACGCCGACACTGTTCATCAATGGACGTAACTTACCTGGTGGGGCGCCGGTTGATGTCTTGAAGAAAATTGTGGACTTCCAGGCAAGCCAGAAGTAAATCGGGTGATCTGGCGATCGGGTCATCGGGCCATCTAAAAACCTGAAACCTAAGGCGCTTGACTTTCAATCGCCCGATGGCCCGATGACCCGATTTATTTGCTGATCCAGATTTCTGGCGCTTCGCTGCGCTCCGGGCTGCGGACAACGTAGGGCGTGATCAGGATCAGTAATTCGTCGTCCTCCTCTTGCTTCGACCTCTGCGATGCGAGGGCGCCAAGGCCCCGCATATTGGAGAACACAGGCAGACCGCTCAGGCTCTTCTGATCGGACTCGGTGATCATCCCTGCCACCACTGCCGGTTCACCTTCCTTGAGCAGGATTCCCCCTTTGTACTCACGATTCAGAATGTCTGGCATGCCATTTGTGTTTGTGGTTCCCAGGGTGCGGAATTGTATCTCCAGTTCGAGGGCCACGTCGGAATTGCCGTGAATCCGCGGCTTCGCCTTGAGCGTGAGCCCGATGTCCTCATAGTTGACGGAAGGAAAGGGCGCGGCGTACGACTGATTTCCGACGACCTGCGCGATGGCCGAATTGTTATAAATCGGCGCAAAGCTGGCGTTGAGGATGGGATAACGCGATCCCAGCTTAAACGTGGCGTCCTTTTCCTGGGAAGCGCGCAGCTGGACGTGATCGAGCGACCGGACCGAACTCTCGTTCATGGAAAGAACGGCGGACAACCGATCGAGGCTCAGGCCCATAAAGGTGAGCCCACCGCCGAAGGTTGCCAGCGGCTGGCTGAAGATTGAATTCTGCTGCCCTTGCAATTGCGCGAGGAGGGCGGAGATGGACTGATTGCCGGCCTGGTTGATGCCGCCGGAAGAAATCAGTTGGTTAATCTCGCTCTGGAGATTTTGTCCGCCCAGACCCGCCAGCGCAGCCGCCGGGATGTTGAAAAGATTGAAGATATTCGGGACGTGCAGCCCGATATTATGCATGTAAGTGTGGCTCACCTGGAAAACTTTCAGATCGAGCATCACCTCTGGCCGGTCGTTATCCAGTTGTCCTAGAAACTGGGTTGCGGCTTCCAGCGAGGCCTGTGGTCCGCGTAGCGTAATCGTGCTGGATGCGGCATTGAGGCTGGCGAACTTGAACTCAAAGAGAGTGCGCAGCGAGTTCATCAGGTCGTTCAAATCCTGGGTAGAGTTGCTGCCGGGAATGTAGAACGAGCGTATGCCCATGCGGTCGTAGAGGCGGTGGTTCTCGGGATTGTCAAGGGCAGCAAGAAGAACTGTGTCTTCGAGCGCGACGCTAAAGCTCTTGGTGACTGCGGAAGCCGCGCGCATGGCGGTTGCGAAATCAGCATTCTCAATATCGAAGTTCACGCGGCGGCTGGGGAAGTTTTCGTCGAAGATGACAGTGAGCCCGTAGCTCGAGGCGACGGCTGTGAGCAGGCCACGCGAATCGCCGCGGTAGTGAATGTCATGGCGACCGTTGATCGGTTTAGCAATGATTGCGTCGCTGCTGGCGACGAGTTGCGGCGGGATTGCGGTGTGCACCGGCGCGGGCCCCAGAGCGTCGCCTATGCGCTGTTGAGCGAATTCGTTCTGCGGATCGAGGTTCAGAGCCGTTCGGAACTCCGCCAGCGCCTCCACTTGCCGGCCAGCGAGCAGGTCGCTGTTTCCGCGTTCCAGATGCAACCCGGCGAGATGTTGTCGCGTCATCTCCCGCGCGGTCAGGTACTCCACGTTTTGCGGAACCAGGCGAGCAGCTTCCTCAAATTCGTAAAAGGCCTCGTCTAGATTTTGCGATTTCTCGAGCTTGAGGCCGCGAGCGAAAGCTTGGCGGGCGGCCTTCAGGTCTTTCACCGGCCCCTGACAAGCGGACGCACCCGGGGAATTGGAGCAGAGCGATGGCGCAGTGGCCGGAGTGTCGGCGGCCCAACACACTCCGGCAAGCAACAAAGAAATTCCTGCTGGCAGCCATCGCATAGTACTTACTATAGAATGCCCGGCTGGCGATGTCTTGCAAGCGAAATCCTGGGTGTGGAACTACGGTCGTAACGAGAGAAAAAGATAACTTTCCAAAAGGGCTGCGGAAGAATCAAGCTTTGTATCAGGGTATCGCTTCAGCGATACCGCAATTTCTTCAAATCAGGTGCCCCTTCAGGGGTTGGGCGGGGAGCGACTCCTGCGTACTCGTGGTCGGGTTCACCGCAGCATCAGCCGCTCCATGCGCGTGGCGCGGCCCGTCTGGTCATCGCACTCAACCACCACGGCGCACAGGCGGACGTCGCCGTTAGCCGGTTCGAAGCGCGCTGGCATCCCGCTCAGAAACTTCTCGATCACTAATTCTTTTTTCACGCCAATGACACTGTCGTATGGCCCGGTCATGCCGACGTCTGTGATGTAGGCAGTGCCCTTGGGCAGGACAATCTCATCCGCAGTAGGAATGTGCGTGTGCGTGCCCACCACGGCAGTGACCCGCCCGTCGAGATACCAGCCGAAGGAGACTTTTTCCGAAGTCGCCTCGGCATGGAAATCCACAAACACGATTTTCGATTTGATCTGCTCCAGAAGCCGATCGGCGTAGCGAAAGGGATCATCGCTCGACCCCATGAACACCCGCCCCTGAAGATTCACGACGGCGTACTCGACCCCGTTTTTCTGGCCTTCGTACACTCCCCACCCCGGCAGGCCCTGCGAAAAATTTGCCGGACGCAATAACCGGCGCGCTGGACTGTGCGGGTTACCATCCGCCATCTGGAAATATTCGATGATTTCGCGCTTGTCCCAGACGTGATTTCCAGTGGTCATCACATCGATGCCAAGATCGAAAAGCTCTTCCGCCAGCGAGGGCGTGATTCCAAACCCAGCCGCCGCATTTTCGCAGTTGGCGATGACCAGATCGACCGCGTACTGCTTGCGCAATTCAGGCAAGCGATCTTTTACGATCGTCCGCCCCGGGCGCCCAAAAATGTCACCGACAAAAAGAATGTTCAAGATCAGGTCTCGAGTGTCACGAAACGCTTCTTATGTTTGAGCGCGTAGCCTAGCTTCGATGTTATCACGCTGAAAACTGGCTACTGTTACTGGGTACTGATTTCAGCCGTCTTTAGGAAGTCGTAATTTCCCGAGGGATTCAGGGTCACGTTCCGCACACGGCGGTTGCGCACTAGCACGTTGTCGAAATACCAAAGGTTTATAGACGGGACATCCTGTGCCAGGATTTGCTGCACTTCCGCGTAAAGGTGTTTGCGCACATTCTGATCGGATTCGCGGCTTGCCTGGTTGATCAGGCTGTCTACCCGCGGATTGGAATAGAAACTGCGGTTCCTTCCTGCGGGTGGAAAGTTGCGCGAGTGGAACGCGGCGTCAAAAATGTCAGGATCTTCGTTTCCGCCGATCCAGCGCAGCGAATAGAGTTGGAAAGCGCCGCTGCCGACATCGGCAAAAAAAGTGGCAAACTCAAAGGTGCGAATGTCCAGCGCAATGCCGACCGCGCGCAGCTGTTGTTGCATGACCGCGACCATCAAGCGCGTGTTTTCGTCGGTCGAGGTTTTCATTGTGATACGAAAGCGGACGCCGTTCACCGGCGGGTAGCCGGCGTCATTGAGGAGTTGTCGAGCTTTGTCGGCATCGTAGTCATATCGGGGCACGTCCCCGTTGTATGCCCAGCTTTGCTGGGGCAGAATGCTGCTTGCCGGTTGGACCTCCCCGCGCCACAGGTACTCCATCATGGGTCGACGGTCCAGAGCGTAGCCGATGGCTTGGCGAACCCGGACATCTTTCAGGATAGGATCGCGCAGATTGAATGCCAGGTAGGCCAGCCTGGTGCCGGGTCCGTGTTGAACGATGAGGGAAGGATAACGTTCGAGGGTGACGATGGTGTCGGGCGACATCGGCGCGTTGACGGCCAGGTCGGCGCTGCCTTTTCGCAGTTCGAGAGCTTCTGTGGTGGCGTCGGGAACCACGGCGAAACGCACGAGCGCCAGATGTGGAATTGCGCCCCAATAAGTATCGTTGCGCTGCAGGACGACCTCCTTGTCGGTCTCCGCGCTGACGAATTTGAAGGGCCCGGTTCCGATCGGTTTGCGCGTGATTTCATCGAGCGACCCATAGGGCACAATCCCAATCGCTCCTTCGGAGAGATTCCACAGCAAGGCCGCCCATGGCTCTTTCAGATGGAAGACAATCGTCAAGTTGTCGGGCGTTTCGATCCGATCCACGAAACGGCTGTACGTCGAGGTTTTGGTGCTTCGAATCTTGCCCTGGAGCAAGGAATCGAACGTCCACTTTACATCGCGCGAAGTAAGCGGTTGCCCATCGTGAAACATTACGCCAGGATGCAAGTGGAAAACATAGGTGAGCGGATCGGGAATCTCCCAACGCTCGGCCAGGCCAGGCTGAACATTGAAATGGTCGTCGCGCGTCAGCAATGCGTCGAAGAGCAGTTCGTCAATACGTTCCGACTGCCCGTCAATCCCCACTCGCGGGTCGAGATTCGTCGGGCTGCTCTCAATAATCATCACCAGCGTGTTGGGATCGGGAGCCTGGGAACAGGAGAGTAGCGGCAGCATCCATATTCCAGCGAATAACAACAGAGTTGTCATCCTGACCCTGAGCGAGCCGAAGGGGGAGGAGCTGCTGTTTACCCGCTCCCGCGCTGCCGCCTTACGCATACGAGATCTTTCCCAGGATCGCCGCGCGCTTTGCTCCGGTCGCGGACGGCACATTTGAAGGCCGCCCATGCCATGTCTCATGTGCAAGCAGGGCAAACGCCACCGCTTCCTTCGCTTCCGCCGGCAGGCCAAATTCATCCGAGAAATGCAGCTCGATCCCCAGAGAGGCGATTTCATTGCGCAGCATTGCCATCAGCGTCGGATTCTTCGCGCCTCCGCCCGAGACAATCATCGCGTGACCACCCTGCTTTCGAGGTGAGCCAAATCGCGGCAGCACGAAGCGCTGGATTGCGTCCGCAATCGATCGGGCAGTCAAAGCCGTAGCCGTCGCTACCACGTCGGCGTTGCTGGCTCCGCGGCAGATCTCAAGAAATCGGCTCACGTATTCGCGGCCAAATTCCTCGCGCCCCGCCGTTCGCGGAGGCTTCTGGCGGAAAAAAGGCGCGCGAAGCAACCGCGCAATCACCCCATCCAGTACGCGTCCCGAGGACGCGACCTTGCCATCGCGATCGAAATGTTTCCCGAAAAGCTCTTCCATCACCGCATCGATCACCATGTTGCCGGGTCCGGTGTCAAAAGCAAGAACCTGGCCGAGCGCCGCGCCCGCCGGAATCGCCGTCAGATTCGCAATGCCGCCGATGTTCTGGGCGATGCGATTCACGCCTCGATTGCGATGACGATCGCGGAACAGAAGGTAGTCGACGAACGGTACCAGCGGCGCGCCTTTCCCTCCGGCCGCCATATCCGCCGGACGAAAATCAGAGACCACCGGCACGCCGAGCCGTGCGGCGATCACCGCGCCTTCGCCCGTTTGCCACGTTGCCGCCAATTTTCGTCCGTGAAATCGTTCCGCCACTCCCTGGTGATAGAGCGTCTGTCCATGACAGCCCACCAGGTCAAGTTTCACGCGATGCTTGCGCGCCGCCTTCGCCACCGCCTCCGCGTACAGTTCACCCAGAAGAAAGTTCAGACGCGAGAGATCGGCAACGCGGGCCAGTTCCGCATTCATCATTCCCAAAATTGCGCGTCGAACCGGGGCAGGGAAGGGAAATTCCTCGTGACCAAGAAGCGTGAAATCTAAGTGTTTGTGTGGGGACGGGCGACTCACCCGTCCGGTGTCAGCCGACACCCGCACCAGCGCCACATTGATCCCGTCCGCCGAAGTCCCACTCATCACGCCGGCAACAATCATGCGGGTTCCTCGCGAGCGAGCGTGTCCATCCGTATCTCTTCTCCGAATTCCCACAGTTGGCGCGTCAGCTTCTCCACTCGTGCGACAGAGGGAGAGGCAGTGCGACGCCTCAGCAGGTACTTCTTCTTCAACGCCAGCACGCGCCTGGCCGATTCCCGCACTCGCTGAACGAATTTACGATCGCGCTCTGCTTCGTGAACGAGAGCTTCGTAGCCACGGACAACCATCTCTTCCTTGTGGCAGATCAGCGCCAGATCTCCGCCGGCTCGGATGTGCTGCACGACTGCCTGCTCGATCGGAGCAAACTTGAGGACAGCTCCCATCTCCATATCGTCCGAGACGATGAGTCCGCCGTACCGGATTCTCTTGCGCAGGATGCCGGTGATCCACTTTTTCGACAAGGACGCGGGCGTTCGGTCGCCTGTCACCGCGGGATAGGCCGCGTGCGAGACCATGACCATCGGCAATTCGCGCCGCAGGGTTAACGATAACGAACGATAGGGAACCAGATCCTCTGCCCACAATTTGCGCAGCGGTTTCTCGACGCTGGGGAGTTCATGATGCGTATCGAGCGTGGCCTCGCCCAGTCCGGGGAAATGCTTGCCGCAGCCGAGCACTCCGGCATCGGCCAACCCGCGCAGAAACTCGCGTGCGTAGGCAACCACCTGCTTCGGATCGTCCGAAACCGCCCGCGATTTCAGCACCGGACGCGAAGCCTCGTAAGCCAAGTCGAGCACCGGGGCAAAATCCACGTTGAAGCCCAAAGCGCGGCAGTTTTCGCCGATTACACGTCCATGCTTGCGAAAGAGCGCCCGGCTGCCCGTGGCAAAGACTTCAGCCGCAGAAGGCGTCGACCCGATCACATTGCGGAAACGGTCTACCGTGCCGCCCTCAAGGTCGACGCAGGTGAAAAGCGGCGTGGCCACGCACTTCTGGCATTCGCGCAAAAGAGTATGCGTCTGCTCAGCCCCGGTGATGTTGCGGGCGAACAGAATCACGCCGGCCGGCTGAATCTTCGTGAGCAGGGAAGCGAGGTGCGGAGACATCTCGGTCCCGTCGAAGCCGATGATGAGGAGTTGGCCGATATTAAGGTCTAAGTCACGCATCTTTATGTCAGACTTAAGGAAACGTTCCGTCTGTCCCCGGGTTTCCTCACGCGCGGTGAACCGTGGCGAAAAACCCAACTGTTGCTACCACCCCTCCCAAGAAAAACAGCCAAGTGAAGAAGAACAGCCAATCCATCGTGCGCTCAAGAGCGTGCTCGGAAAGTAGGGTGTTTTGGCCCCAGGCACGCTTTACCCATTTCACCGAAACCCACGAATAGACTAGGCCGAGAAAAATTGAAAATGCGAGCGAACCCCAGCCTAGATAAGCCCAGCAGTTTAGAAAGGGAGCTAGCGCCTTATCATTTTGAACGCCAAGAAACTGTCGAAGAAACAACACGGGAAGCACAAGCGAACCAGTAGCCAAAGACGTAATTGCCGCCACAACTTTGCTGTACTGGTTGTTGGTTTCAACCATCCACTGCTTTTGCTTTGCAGGCTCACACATGGCAAATTCCTCCGCCTCTTGGGAAGGTTTTCCGCTGCCCCAAACTGTGTAGTGCACAGACCTTTCTCAGTGGGGCACGGTTTGTGATGGCAACAGGAGCTTTCTTAAGTCCGGGCAGACACTGAGCAGCGCGCCAAAGGAATGTACGGCCAAGGTTTCATGCCAACCTTCGGGATGGTCCTTCACGTATTTCCCGATAATCGCAGCCACTTGCTTCGCCTGCATATCTTTCGTGCAGCGGTGGAGCGTTTCCACATTGCTCCCGTCGGCCCCTAGGATTCCAGAGGCCATCATGCCGTTAACGAAGCCCATCGCGTAGCCGTATTGTTCAACTGGAGATAACTCACTGTACTGCCCCGCATTTAGAAACCCGCCAGGGACGTAACGCAGGAAATCTTTCTCGCTTTGTTGCGCTGATGAAGCGCCCAAGAACAGAATAATTGCCGCGATTCGTTCGATTGTGCGTTTCAATTGTCGCTCCTTTTCTTTTTGCACCCCGATTACCCAGCAGACCCTCGGCAAAAGTGCTGGCAATCGCTATTTGCAAGGGAAGCCATCTTTCATTGCCATGACCACCAAGATATCCCCAGCGAAGTGCAGTTTTTCAGGATGGTCGTGAAGCCACTTAACCGTCACGCGCATGGCCTGCCCTAGTTCTATTCCACCTTTCGGTAAGCAATACATCTTGGGCAGCACGTGGCTTTCACTGGCCGCCTGCAACGAATTAGCAAGCGTGACCATTTCGTCCATAGCGGCGGCGACGTATCCAGCGCAGAAACCCTTGTCTTCCGAAGGCCCAGTATCACACTTTTCTAGCAATCGGTCGCCATCCACGTACGCCATATAACTTTCTTGTGCGGCGAAAAGAACCGCAGTTGTCATCACGAAGAGCAAGAGTGAAGAAATCTTCTTAGCCATAGCGTTGTCTGTCCTCTAGCAGGCAATTCTACTGCCAAATTAATTTGCCTTGATGTTCACACGCCACGGTGCCTTGAAAGATCAGGAGAGCGGCTGTATCGGCTGACGATTAGAAATCCGATGCTCTCTCCGTTTGAACTGCGCGCCCATAGGTTTCTAGGAAAACTCGGGGCCAGACGGGATGTTTTCTTTTGTTTGCGCTTATGCTGATCTGCCCGCTTTCCTCGGCGCACTCCGCGTCTCGGCGGTTAGATTTCTTTCTTCAACTCCGCCAGCAAGTTTAACGCCTCCAGGGGCGTCAGTCGGTCCAAATCCACTTCGCGCAGCTTTTCCAGCACCGGCTGCGAAAGCGGCGTGAAGATGGTTAGCTGCGTCGGACGCTCCGGCTCTGCGGAACTGCCCGGCGTCAGATGGCTCGAAAGCTGGCGCTCGGACGATTCATGCTCGGCCAGCACTTCGCGCGCGCGTATTACTACTTCGTTCGGCAATCCTGCAAGCTTCGCGACTTCGATTCCGTAGCTGCGGTCGGCCGCGCCCGGTTCGACGCGGCGCAGAAAAACTACGCTTCCCCCGGTCTCTTTGACGGACACGTGATAGTTCTTCACGCCACTCAATTGTTCCGCCAATTCGGTCAGTTCGAAATAGTGCGTGGCAAACAGAGTCTTGGCTCGCACGCGCGCATGCAGATACTCGACGGCGGCCCAGGCGATCGCCAACCCGTCATAGGTGGAAGTGCCGCGGCCGACTTCATCGAGCAGGATCAACGAGCGCGCCGTCGCCGTGTGCAGAATCGCCGCCGTCTCCGTCATCTCGACCATAAACGTCGAGCGCCCTCGGGCCACGTTGTCGCTGGCGCCAATGCGGGTGAAGACGCGGTCCACAATGCCCAGCCGCACCGCACGCGCGGGAACGAACGAGCCCATCTGCGCCATGATCACGATCAGCGCTGCCTGCCGCAGATAGGTGCTCTTGCCGCCCATGTTCGGGCCGGTCAGCACCACGATGTTATGGGCCGAAGAGTCCAAAAACAGATCGTTCGGGATGAAGCGGTCGCTCCCCGCCAGTTCCTGCAGTTCGATAACCGGATGACGGCCTTCGACAATTTCCAGATCGCCCACATCCTCGGTCTTTTCCGCCTCATCGAAGTGTGGCCGGCAGTAATTCCGCAGCGCGGCAATGTGTGCCAGGCAACCGAGCACATCCACTTCCGCCAGTGCCAATGCAGTTTGCCGGATGCGCTTGGCCTCAGCCGCAATGGCAGAACGCAACTCAGCAAACAGCCGCCGCTCGATTTCGACAATCTTCTCCTGGGCGTCCAGAATCTTCGACTCATACTCTTTCAGCTCCGGAGTCGTGAAGCGCTCGGCATTCACCAGCGTCTGTTTGCGTTCGTAGTCGGCGGGCGCGTGGTGCAAGTTGGCCTTAGAAATCTCAATGTAGTAGCCGAAGATCGAGTTGAACTTTACCTTGAGTGACCCAATCCCCGTTCGCTCGCGTTCACGCTGCTCTACCTGCGCCAGGTATTGCTTTGAGTTGCGGCTCAGGTCGCGCAGTTCGTCGAGATCCTTGTCGACGCCCGCAGCGATCACCCCGCCATCGCTCAGCGTAAGCGGAGGCTCTGGAACTAACGTGCGGTCAATCTTCCCACGCAGATCGCCCAGTTCGTCGATCGCAATATGCAGCGCACCCAATCGCGACGCCGATAGGCCGTTCAACACCGATCGCACTTTGGGAATGCGTCCCAGCGACGCGGCCAGCGCCAGCACGTCCCGCGGATTCGCCGTCTCCAGCGTGACCCGGCTCAGCAGGCGTTCGAGGTCCAGAATTCCGTCGAGCGACCGCCGCAATTCCTCGCGGCGCACTGTGTCTTTTATCTGCACCTCTACGGAGTCGAGCCTGCCCTCGATCTCGGTTCGATCCAAAGATGGCCGCAGCATCCATGTCCGCAGTAGTCGCTTGCCCATCGGAGTCACGGTGGCATCGAGGCAGCGAAACAAGGTCACCCCCGCATCGGTCCCAGCGAATAGGGGCTCGATCAACTCCAGGTTGCGTACCGTCACCGCATCGAGCACCAGGCAATTCTGCCGCTCGTAGAAGCCGATGCGATCCACATGGTCGAGTGTGCCGCGCTGCGTCGACCGGATGTAATACAGAATCGCTCCCCCCGCCGAGGCCGCCGCCCGCTTGCCCGCCAGCCCGAAGCCCTCCAGCGAGAGCACGCCGAAGTGATTTTCCAGCAGCGGAATAGCGTGGTCGGGAGCGAAGATCCAGTCGTCGAGGGGAGTCTCTACCCAGCCCCCGCCGGAAATCCGAGCGACAGGCGCCGTGCCGGTGGAGGGACCTGTGTCCGTGTGGTGACGGGCCTCTGGCCCGTCCAGCGAAGCGAAGTTCCGCATTTGCTCTCCCACAGCCCGCTCCAGCAGCGGTGCCGAAGACCCATACAGCATTTCTTTTGGCCGCAATTGTTCAAGTTCTTCTTGAATGCGTCGTCCGGCCGATTCGCCCGCGAACTCCGTCGCCCGAAATTCCCCGGTCGAAAGATCCAGCGCCGCAAAACCCACGCGATCCCCGACCGCCGCCACCGCCGCCAGAAAGTTGTTCTCCTCGGCGTTCAACGATGAATCGACCACCGTGCCCGGCGTGACCACCCGCGTCACCTCGCGCCGCACCAGTTTCTTTGCCAGGCGCGGGTCTTCCACCTGCTCGCAGACCGCGACCTTGAACCCTCGCCGAATCAGCTTTGCGATGTAGCCTTCGGCAGCGTGGTAAGGCACGCCGCACATGGGGATGGCGACGCCCTTTTCTTTATTGCGCGAGGTCAGCGTAATTTGCAATTCGCGCGCAGCCAGCACCGCGTCGTCAAAGAAAAGCTCGTAGAAATCCCCCAGCCGGAAGAACAGCAGAGCGTTGGGATGCTCTTTCTTGATGGCGGAATACTGCCGCATCAGCGGCGTCGAGGGCTCGGACATAGAACAATTGGTGATGGGTAATTTGTAATGCGTACCTGGCTAATTTGCAATTGAACGCTGGGACGTGTCTCAAATCACAAATCACCGATTGCAAATTACAAATTCTTTTGTTCTCCTTACGCCATGGAGCTCCGCAAAGATCCCATCACGCGTTCCTGGGTGATCACCGGCGACGATGTCATCGAGCCCACGCCGCGCTCCGAAGCCTGCCGTTTTTGTGGTCCGTCCGCGGAGCCAGCGCACGTCATCGCCAACCTGCCCGGCGTGGATGGCGGCGCATGGTCGGCGCGCTCGGTAGTCCATCCGCATGCGCTCTACCACATCGAAGGCGAAGCGGCCCGCCGCGGCGATGGCCTCTACGATCGCATGGGATCGGTCGGCGCTCACGAAGTCCTGCTCGAAAATCCCCGTCACGACGGCCATATCTGGAATGCACGCGACGTCGAAGTGGAACAGTTCCTGCGTCTTGCGGCGCAGCGGATCCAGGATTTGAAGCGCGACAGCCGCCTCAAGTACATCAGCATTTTCAAGAATCACGGCGCGGGAGCCGGACAGGAGTTCGACCATCCCACGTCCCAGCTCACTGCAACCACTTTCGTGCCACGCCGCGTCCTCTACGAACTGCGCGCCGGACGCGACTATTTCGAAACCAAGGAGCGCTGCGTTTTCTGCGACATTCTGGCGCAGGAGGAGCGCCAGGGCCTGCGCATCGTCGAAATTCGCGGAGACTACCTGGCCTTCTGCCCCTTTGCTCCGCGCGTCCCCTACGAAACCTGGATCATGCCCCGCAGCCATGAATCTTCCTTTGAGCGCTCCGGTTCATCGCGCGTGGGCAGCGTCGCCGATCTCGCAGCCCTCCTGCGGCGCACCCTGCAACGCATTCGCACCGTCACCGAATCCTTCCACATGGTGCTCCACACCTCGCCTAACAGCCAGCATCCTTCGGTAACACTTGGATACTGGAAAACACTCGATGACGATTACCACTGGCACATCGAGATTCTGCCCATTCTTCAGGCTAAGGCGAGGTCCTACACTTTCAAAGAGACTTATTATTCTCCCGTCGCCTCCGAGACGGCCGTCAAACGCCTGCGCGAGGCAAAGATCTAATCCATAGCAAGAGAGTTCATGCCACCAATACCGGAGCCCTGAAACCGATGCCTCATAAAACAATCGTCGCTGTGCTGACCTTGGCCTGTCTTTGTCTCTGTCTGGGTCTGGCCGCGTCCGCTCAAACTTCGCCGCCTGCCAGCGAGAAACAGCAAGTCCTCTGGACCAAGCTTGAAAAATCCATTCTTGACGTCGACCGCAATCTCGACGGCGTCATGGGAATAGCCATCGTCGATCTCACCGACGGCCACAAATATCTGCTGCACGCCAACGACGTTTTCCCGCAGGCCAGCTCCATCAAGATCTGCGTCCTCGCCGAACTCTACCGGCAAGCCCAGCAAGGCAAGCTGAAGCTTACGGACCTTTACACCGTCAACGCCGCCGATCTCGTCCAGGACAGCGACATCATGGGGGGCCTCACGCCGGGTGTCACCCGGATCACGCTGCGTGACCTCGCGACTATGATGGTCGCGGTCAGCGACAACTCCGCCACCAACGTCCTCATCGACCGCGTCGGCATGGACAACGTCAATGCCTTCCTGAGCGCGCAGGGGCTGCGCGATACCCGCCTCCGCCGCAAGATGATGGATGTCAAAGCCGCCGCCGAAGGCCGCGAAAATGTCTCCACGCCCAGTGAGATGTCGAAGCTGCTCGAAGCGCTCTACCGCGGCCAGATCCTGAACGAAGAGATGACTGACGATTTCTTCAAAGTCCTCTCCACCCACAAAGACAGTTTTCTCCCCCGCGATCTTCCGGACGATTTGAAGATCGCCAACAAGCCCGGCGAACTCGAAGGCGTGCGCAACGATTCAGGCGTGATCTTCGTCGACAAGCGTCCGTACATCCTCTGTGTCATGACCACCTACCTGCATCGCGAGCGTGACGGAGAAGAAGCCATCAGCAACATCTCGCTGGCCGCATGGCGAATGTTCGATCGCATCGCGCGCGCCAGTGAATACGGGAGGGTAGTGTCGCCGAGAAACAGCAGCAGGTAGGCCGGGTTGTGTGTTGTGTGGGGACGGGCGCCCTCGCCCGTCCAGGCCGAGCGCAAGCTCGGCAGGGTGGCAGTGGCCACAGCAGCTCTAATTCGCTATAGTCGAGCGACCAACGACCGCCCCATGACCATTCGTCGCCTCAAATCCTACACCGGCTCCCAAGGCTACGTTTACCAGTACTACTTCGTCGGGAAACGTCCATCACCGCAGTCTGCGGCCAACGAGTACATCTTCGACGTCACCTCCGACCGCAAGCTGACCTACGCGGTCAGTGTTTTCCTGCAGCACCAGGCGGTCGTCGCCTGGGCCGAATCCCACGAACGCCCACTCTCCGATCCAGAACAATACGCCGCCGTCAAGATGCGTCTGTTCCGCGCCTTCGACGAACTGGAGAACATGCAGACGCAAGGCCGCCAACTGCAGATTGACTTGCAGTCTCTGGAAGAATCGCTGGCGTCGTTAGGCGTGGAGTAGATTCAGACTCCGGGGCGCGCTTCAAGTGCGCTATAATGCGCGCCTGATATGGAGGAATTGAACCCCGCCGCCGACGACGGCAATGCCGATCTGACGCTGGGAAGCGGCTTCGCCCTGATCAACCACAAGTTCACCATCAACGGATACATTTTCGGAAACAATCCGCCTGTGCAGATGCACAAAGGCGAACACGGGCGCTGGTATCTGATGACGATGGGAGACGCTTTCAACTTCCACACGCCGCACTGGCACGGCAACGTCGTGACCGTGGACAAGCACCGCACCGACATTCTGTCCCTGGCGCCGGCCCAGTTCGTGGTCGCCGACATGATCCCCGACAACGTCGGCACCTGGATGTTCCACTGCCATCTCAGCGACCACATGAAAGCCGGCATGATGACCGACTACCAAGTGCTGCCCTGAAGCCGCAGCGGCGTCGTTTGGCCTTGTGACCCACGTCACACGCACCTGTGACAGCCTCCGTTTCCCCCGCATACCTCCGCCCGGCAAACTATAATCACCCAGGCGGGGGAGGGGGTCTCCACCGGCCTGTGGAAGCACCAAGCACTTAAAGAATAGAGAATGATGACTCTGGTCTGGCTGCGCGTCGCGCTCGTTTGTTACGCCGCGGGATTGCTCTATGCGCTGGTCGCGCTCACCCGCACCTCCGAAATTCTCAGCAAAGTCGCGCTCCATGCCTCCTATCTCGGCATGGTGTTCCATCTCGTTTCGCTGACCGAAGCCGTCGTCGAAACCGGCCAGCTTGCTTCGGCCTCGGTTCACAACGCGGAATCGCTCCTGGCCTTCCTGATCATGGTCGTCTTTATGCTCGTCTACCTTGTTTACAAGACGACGACTCCCGGAATCGTGGTTTTCCCCCTGGTCTTTCTGTTGACCTTCGTGGCCGCCACCGGTCAGCAACCGCTGGTCTTCGCCTCCGATGTCGTGAAAAAGGGCTGGCTGGCGGTGCATATCCTGATGATCTTTACCGGATACGCGGCGCTGTTCCTCAGCTTCGGCGCCAGCATCCTGTACCTGATGCAAGAACGCGCTCTGAAGTCAAAGAGGAAGATCGCGAGTGGAATGTTCTCCCGCCTGCCCGCTCTCCAGGTGATTGACGACATCGGATACCGCTCCCTCATGCTCGGATTTCCCTTCATGACCCTGGGCTTGATCGCAGGCTCCGTGGTCGCGGAATCCACCTATGGCCGCATTAATTTCTACGATCCCAAGATTCTGCTTTCTATCCTGATGTGGGCGGTGTATTTGCTGATGGTGTTCACGCGCCTGAATGCCGGATGGCGTGGGCGCCGCGCCGCCTTGCTTGCCAGTGCGGCCTTCGTCGCCGCCATCGTGGCTTGGATTTCCAACTACTTCAGCGGAATGCACAGGTTTATCGCGTCATGAGATTCCAGCTCATCGGCGTCAATCACAAGACCGCGCCGGTCGAGGTGCGGGAGCGCCTGGCCATTCCTGAATCGCGCTTGCCCGAGGCCTGCAAACGACTGTCGGAGCATCCCGCCGTTTCCGAGGGCATGATTGTTTCCACCTGCAACCGCGTTGAATTCATCGCCAACATGAAGAATGGCGCCGGCGACCTGCGTGAATTCCTGCGCGAGTATTTCGAAACCGATCTCAGCCAGTATGAGAGTCATCTCTACGAATTTCGCGAGGATGAGGCCGTCCGCCACATCTTTCGCGTTGCCGCCAGCCTCGATTCCATGGTCGTCGGTGAGCCCCAGATCCTGGGGCAGGTCAAGGAAGCCTACGCCACCGCCCGCGCCGTTGGAGCGGTGCGCTCACAGCTGGATCAGTTGCTCACCCGGGCGTTTGCCGTGGCCAAGCGCGTCCGCACCGAAACCGCAGTTGGGTCGTCGTCGGTTTCGATTGCTTCGGTGGCCGTCGAACTGGCGGAGAAGATCTTCGGAAACCTGGCCGGCAAGAGCGTGTACTTGGTGGGTGCGGGAAAAATGAGTGAGTTAGCCGCCCGGCATCTGCTCGCGCACGGCGCCTCCTCTCTTTTTGTCGCCAACCGCACCTACGACCGTGCCATCCGGCTGGCGCAAAAATTTAATGGGCAGGCGATCGAGTTCAGCCGCCTTTATGACACCTGCGAGCGCGCTGATATTGTGATTACCTCGACCGGCTCGCCCCATTTCATCTTCCGCCGCGAACACGGCGAAAAACTGATGGCGCGGCGCAAGAACAAGCCCATGTTTTTCATCGATATCGCGGTTCCGCGCGATGTCGACCCGGAGATCAATAAACTCGATGGCATTTTCGTCTATGACATCGACGACCTGCAGCAGGCGGTCACTTCGCACGTAGCCGATCGTAAGAAGGAAGCCGAGAAGGCGGAGGCCATCGTCAATGGCGAGGTCGAAAAATTTCAAGCTCGCTTGCAGACCCTCGATGTCGTTCCCACCATCGTCAGCTTGCAGGACCACCTGGAGACCATTCGCCAGGCCGAGATTGATCGGGTTCGCGGCCGCCTCGGCGCGATGACCACCGACCAGGAACTTGCCGTCGAAGCGCTGACGCGCGGCATCGTCAACAAGATCATGCACACCCCCATCAGCACCCTGAAAACCGCGGCCCGTGATCCCGAATCCACCACCGTCATCGACCTCGTACGTCGCCTCTTTAACCTGAACCCGCACGACATCGAAAGAGAATCTGCCACGTCGAAGTCTGCCCGGGGACCGGATTCAGGAAAAGGAACTGAAAACTGATGGCCCGGTTACGCATTGGCTCTCGCGGCTCGCAACTCGCTCTCTGGCAGGCTCATCACATTTCCGATCTGTTGCGCGCTCAGGGTCACACTGTGGAGCTTGAGATCATCAAGACCACTGGCGATAAAATCACCGACGTGGCGCTTGCGAAAGTCGGCACCAAGGGCATGTTCACCAAGGAAATCGAGGAAGCCCTGGTCGAGAAAAGGGTTGACCTCGCCGTCCACAGCTTGAAAGATTTGCCCACGGAACTAGCCGCCGATTTCGAGATTGCCGCCATCACCACCCGCGAAAATCCGCGCGACGTTTTTTGTTCGGTGAAATTCGCAAACATCGAAGCACTGCCGCGGCAGGCCAACGTGGGCACCAGCAGCTTGCGCCGCCAAGCCCAGTTGAAGGCTATTCGTCCGGATCTGCAAATTCACCCGCTTCGCGGCAATGTGGACACCCGCCTGCGCAAACTCGAATCCGGCGACTACGATGCCATCATTCTGGCCGCCGCCGGGCTGAACCGTCTGGGCAAAACGCAACTGGTTCGCCAGGTGATCCCCGCGGAAATAATGACCCCTGCCGCCGGACAAGGCGCCCTGGGCATCGAGATTCGCAACGGCGACAAGGCAACCCGGACGCTCCTGGCATTTCTCGATGACGCCGGCGCCCGCGCCACCACTACCTGTGAACGCGCTCTGCTCAACAAACTCGGCGGCGGCTGCCAGGTTCCCATCGGAGCCTTCGCCGAAGTCAAGAGAAACCGCATCCGTCTGAACGCGCTCGTAGCCCATCCCGATGGAACCAAAGTCCTGCGCGAAACCCGCGAGGGCGATGATCCCGTGCGTTTGGGCGAAGAAGTCGGCGAAACCCTTCTCCGTCGAGGCGGCGATGTTATTCTCGAAGAGGTTTACGGAGAAGGCTTCGCGCTACCGCAGCAGCCGTAGAGTGTAGCGCCGGCATCTTGCCGGCTGTCCCGAGGGCGTCTCGCCCTCGGCGCGCCGGGCGAGGACAGCCGCCGAGGACGGCGGCGCTACCAAAGACTTGATCGATGAGAGCCAACGAAAAACGTCCCCTCGCCGGAACCCGGATTCTTGTCGGACGCGCCCGCCACCAGGCCGGAAGCCTTTCCGCCAGCCTGCGCAGTCTGGGCGCAGCCGTCATCGAAATCCCCTTCATCGAGATCCACAAGCCGCAGTCCTACCGGCCGCTCGATGATGCTCTGAAAAATATCCGTAACTACGACTGGCTCATCCTCACCAGCGCCAATGGTGTCGAAGCGATGTGGGAGCGCCTCCGGAAACTTCGCATCGCGCGCCGGAATCTCAAGCATCTCCACATCGCCGCCATTGGGCCTGCAACCAAGAAGGCGATCGTGAAGCATGGCCTGAAGGTCAAGATGGTTCCGGAGGAGTACGTCGCCGAGTCGGTAGTGAAGGGACTGCGCGATAAGGTCAATGGCAAGCGCGTGGTGCTTATACGCGCCAAAGTCGCGCGCGACCTGATTCCTGACGAACTGCGTGCGGCAGGAGCGCAAGTCGACGTGGTCGAAGCTTACGAAACCGTGGTGCCCGAGAAGTCCCGTGTGCGTTTGCGCGAACTCATCAAGAATGCCTCTCGCCGTCCCCACATCGTGACCTTCACCAGTTCCTCCACCGCGAGGAACTTTGCCGAACTGCTCGGCAAGGTCAAGCCTGGTTCACTCAGGAGTGTCCAATTTGCGTCGATCGGGCCGGTGACTTCGGCGACGCTACGCGAATTGCAGATGCCGCCCACAATCGAGGCCCGCGAATTCACCATGGGTGGATTAATTCGCGCGATTGTGCTCGCCCGCTACGCCGAACCTTCCGTGTAGAGAGGGGCCTTGCCCGCCCCTGCTGCCAGGCGAATCAGATGCCCCTTCAGTGAGCCGGGGGCTCCTTCGGCTTTGGGCGCGAAATTCCCATCTGCGGGTCAATCCCGTCCAGATAGGCCTGCATGCGTGCCTTGCCGTCGACGGGCAGACCGGTGAACTCGATCCCGTTACCCACGCCAGGATCGCAGGTCCGCACCACCGCGGTGATATTGATATGCTCCGCGTCCAGCCAGAAATCCACTCGCAGCACGGTTCCGAGCGGCAAAGGTGACATGCTCTCGACGTAGCATCCATTGCCGCTCACATCGGTGGCATTAATCCTGGTCGGCGCGTTGACGCGCTCGTCGCGCAGTTCAATGGGAAAGGAAATTTTATGCCGGTGCCAGCGCCGCCGGTTGGAGTAAGGAATGGTCACCGTCGCGCCATCGAGTGGCAGATAGTTTTTCCACGGGCACTCCTGGTCGGCGAGCAACTTCACTCCCACTTGATTCTTATGGGCCGAGCCGGTGTTCATCACCCAGATCACCGTGCAGCGCGTTTTTTTCTCCTCGCATTGCACTCCGATCATGTCACCCACTTTCAGTTCGCTCTCGACACCCGAGATCAGTGCCCCCTCCGAACTGATGTTTAGCGCGCGAGCGTGTTGGGAAAAGGGGCGGCCATCGGCGCTCATCCCCCAAATGCGTACCGGCAGGTCCACCGTCAGGCGAGGTTCGGTTTGATGGTCAGCCATGCCTTCTCCTGTGTCCGCCTGTTGCGATCATACCGCCCTCTGGTGCTCCGCGACATTACAAAGTGAGCCAGGCGCGGTAATCAGCCAAGCACCGCCTCCGATACTTGCCATCTCAAGCAGGGGCGGGTTTCCGCGAACGTTCTGCGGACTTCTCAGCGAACATTTCTGCGAATTCTCGATAATTGATGACTTTGATCTTCTGCTCTTCCAGAAACTGCCGCAGTTCCGCTGAAGTCAACAGCCGCCGCTCCTCCTCGCGCGATTCGAGCAAACGCGTGCCCGCCGCCCGCAAGTCGGCGTCGTTGTACCCGGGATGGCAGACCCACTCCCACGTTCCCTCCGGCAGATCAGCGAGGGTCTGGCGCAGCATGGAACTGTAACCGGAACCGTCGCCGGGGCGATCGCTCGAACCGGTCTCAATCACTCCAATTGCGCCGTCAGGTGTGAGCAGTCCAGCGCGTTTGGTCCGTTGGAGGAATTGCCGGGAGAAGGTGTGCAACATGCGCACCTGCCCATACCGCTTCCACAGATCTGGCTTGCCTTTGAATTGCCGCGCGGGCATCGCTGACAAAGGAACAAACGGATTGCGGATCGCGCGGACCCCGCAAATCCGCGCGGCTCGCAGCAAGGCTGCCAGAATCTCGGGAAACATGTGCGCATGTTTGTGCGTGTCCAGGTGAGTCACCTGCAGCCCGGTGGATTGAAGTTTCCTGATTTGCGCCGTGATTTCCGCCACCAGTTGATCGCGATCGAAGCCTCCCAGCATGGCGCGCGCGGCAAAGGCCGAAAGGCTGGAGTAGAACTTGTCCGGCTCCGCCGAGCGAATGGCCAGCAACGTATCGACCGCGTCCGGTGGGGACACCGGCGTTCCGTTTACCAGTACGACGTGACATCCCACCGAGAGATTCGGCGTCGACCGGGCCGCGGCCACCGCATCCGCGAATGCGGCGCCCTTGGCCATCAACGTCGCCGACGACACGACTCCGCCGCTGTGGCATTCCACAATGGCTCGATTCACTCCAGCGCTCAAGCCGAAATCATCGGCGTTGACGATCAGCATTCGCACAATGAAAGTGTAGCAGCCGCACCGGTGACTTCTGCAACCATCCGAAGCGGGCGGTTAGCTCAGCTGGTTAGAGCGCCTGCCTTACAAGCAGAATGATTCGTTCCAACGGTTCCATTTCCTACCTTGGTGTCTATTCTTTTCAACCATTTGGGGAATCTGCTTTTCGTTCAAAGTCAACCCGAGTGGCCTCAATCTCGCTCATCCGTGCACGGTTTGTGCACGGTAGCTTTCTCTCCTCGGGCGCTCCAATCGAACGTACGCTGGCTTTGCAGTCGTAAGCGTAATCGAGCGCTTGTTTCCGACGCGTTGGGTGGAGGGGTGAACGCTGGTTGCGGTTTCTTCGTATCTCGTCTCAGGTAACGGCATGACGCCAACGGTTATCGGCTTGGAGCGATAACCAAACTGCACCGTGCTGGCTTGTGGTCACGCGAGTCGGGTGCTTCGTTTACACAAGCAACAGCCCCGGTGGAACTATTTCTGGGTACAAGGCCGGGTTGGCGCGCTGCATGGCGTGTTGATTGGCGCACGACCAGCTGGCCAGGGACGGGTGCGTACCTCAGTTTCGCGGCAAGGCCAGAATGTGCCCCGCTTCTATCATAGGAGCCCCCGCTGGCAGGCGTTTGCGCGCGTCGTGGAAAGCTAGAACGGCATTTCAATTTAATTAATTCAGCGTCTGCACCACCGACCCTGAACTCCCGATGATGTTGGAAGTCCCAGCGATGGCGATGCCGTCGTCCTGCCCGCTGCCACCTAAATAGGTGGAGTACACCAAAGCCGAGCCTGTAGGGTTGATTTTGGACACGAAGGCATCATCCATGTTGCCGCCGTAGGTCGTTTGGAAGGCACCGGGCGTGACAGGAAAGTCGGTCGAGGAGGTCTCGCCCGTGACGTAAGCGTTGCCCGCACTGTCCACTGCGATGCCGCGGCCAGTTTCACCATTGCTACCGCCCAAATAGGTGGAGTAAACCAAAGCCGAGCCTGTAGGGTTGACCTCGGTTACGAAAGCGTCACCCGGGTTACCACCGCCGCAGACTGTCTGGAAGGCACCGGGCGTGACAGGAAAGCCGGTTGAATTGGTGTAGCCCGTGATATAAGCGTTGTCCGAGCTGTCCACCGCGATGCCTACACCACCGTCCTTATTGCTGCCGCCCAGATAGGTGGAGTACACCAAGGCCGAACCGGTGGGATTCAACTTGGATACGAAAACATCCCCACAGTAGGGGCTAGGGGCACCACAGGTCGTCTGGAAGGCACCCGGCGTGACGGGAAAGTCGGTTGAGAAGGTGACGCCGGTGACGTAAGCGTTGCCCGCGCTGTTTACCGCGATGCCGAAGCCATAGTCACCATTGCTACCGCCCAAATAGGTGGAGTAAACCAAAGCCGAGCCTGTAGGGTTGAGCATGGCCACGAAGGCATCCCGGCCATTTCCGCCGCCACCGTTAGCTGGCTGCAAGGGATTCATCGTGGGAAAGTTGGTTGAGGAGGTCAGGCCGGGGTGTTAGACATCTCCTCGTACGCAACCAGACCCGCGTCGTCATGCCCTTCTGTGTGGCGTCCTGGCCTTTCGTGATCTGCCCAAAGGATGTCCAGGCCGAAAGAATAGCTGTATGCACCGCGCCTGCGCCGGATCTGTTTGGTCGCAGGACACGGTGCGGCTGCTCCACATCCCCCACCGTGCTGTTCGGAGCACGGCAGAGGAGAAGCAAAGTGAAAGGTCTCAATTGCCCGCGGACCTCTGTGGGTTGCGGATTAGTTCTATTGAATGTCTTCCTATTCGCAGCAACCGCCACCGGACAACTGGCTGTCAATCCCTCTATCGTCAGCTTCGGCAGCGTTCAGGTCGGTACCAGCGTGTCGCAATCGGTGCTTCTGAACAATTCTGGAAGCGGGAATCTGACGATTTCTCAAGCGACAGTATCAGGAACAGGATTCAGCATCAGCGGGCTCAACTTGCCGTTGACGCTGGCCCCGGGGCAGAGCGTAAGCCTCACCACGACTTTTGCTCCGCAGTCCAGCAGCACCATCGGTGGCAACCTCTCTTTGGCATATTCGGTTCCTAAAACCAAGAACCATCGAAACGACTTTCGATACTCAAACAGCACAACGACGGTTTCTCTCACCGGTATGGGAACAACTCCCGGTCAACTCACCGCCAACCCCAGCAGCCTGAATTTTGCAAACGTCCAAGTGGGAAATAGCCAAGCGCAATCCGCAACCCTGACCAACTCAGGGGGATCCAGTCTAACTGTCTCTCAGGCCACTCTCACTGGCAGCACTTTTACTCTGAGTGGCTTAACCTTACCCATGACGCTGGGAGCGGGCCAGAGTTCCACTTTCTCGGTCGTCTTTGCCCCTCAGTTGGCGGGCAGTGTAAGCGGTAATGTAGTCTTCACTTCCAATGCCTCCAACCCCACCATGAACCTCCCACTTTCCGGAACTGGCGTGGCACAGGGAACGCTGAGTGCGAACCCCACGAACCTGGCGTTCGGTAACATTCAGGTCGGCAACAACACGAGCTTGTCGGAGACGCTGACCAACATCGGCGGATCGAGCCTAACAATCTCGGCCGCCACTGCGAGTGGCAGCGGATTCAGCTTGAGCGGCTTGTTTTTGCCTTTGACATTAACCGCTGGCCAGAGCACGGCGTTCACAGTGCTTTTTTCTCCGACGACGAGCGGCGCCGCTAGTGGTAGCGTCAGCATCACTTCCAACGGCTCGAATCCCAGTTTGAGCAGTGAGTCCCCAGAGAATGGCACACTGCTGACACACATCAGTCCGGCCAAGTGGTTGTTGTCTAAATGCTTGAGTAAATTTCGGGCTGATCGGCCGTCAGTCAGACATGAATACTACGCGGTCGGGCGCGCTAAACCGTATCACCTGCTTACACCTCGAATTCGTCATCGTGCTCAGCAAGTGGCTCGCTCCTACAAATAGGAGTCTACCGATTTGAACCTTGTCGCGCGTTCACCTTTGCTTGAGCAGAAGGATACGGCGTTGCTGGCGGTCTAGTATGCGAACCGATTGGATACGCGGTCGCGGGGCAGGGCGGCTCTTATGTGTCCTGGCAAATGCCTGCCTCTGCATACTGCTCGCAGCGCAAGGCCGAGGTGGTAGGAATCAAGAAGTCATCCCGCCCGGAAACCAGGCGGCAGAATATGCCGCTGCGGTGCCGAAGACCATCGTGGAGCTGCAGCAGTTTCGACAGACAAGTTCGAGTCGTATCAGATCGGACAGGGGGGCCGAGGGAACGGCGACCCTGGTCAATCTCAATCCAGACGTCAACGCATGGTATCTGCTTAAGGTTGCCTGGCAGGGTGGGTCCGAATCCTCCTATCACCTAGAAAATTCCGAACCGCATTCTCGAAAGCTGACTCTGGACTCGAACTACCCGTTTGGAATCCAGATTCTTCAGGGCAAGACTCGATATCCTTGCAACCTCTTTGGAGACGGTTCCTTGGAACAGGCAAGGAACTCGCAAATGATCTATGCGCCGCTGTGTGACAACCGCTTATTCCTGAGAAACCCGGACAAGGGGCGCCGAACAAGTTTGGAGGCCGCAGCCGAGGTTTTTCGAGACCGAGTGTGGGGCGGAGAGAAAGTGATCACCGTTTTTCATCACGTTCTGGCGGATAGCCACCGTGAAACGGCAGAAATGCATAACGAAGGAAATGGCGGCTCCACCGCTGTAAATGGCGACATGCAAGGTGCTCCGCTCCCTGCCATCATTGATGCGAAATACGCAAACCGGCTGCTGACTCCCCGCAGCCTTGAGATCGCTTTGGAAGTTTCGGAGCATGCCGGGCTGAGCCCCGGAGCATGGTATCCCGCGAGCGGGAATCCCGGAATTTACGTTAGTCTCATCGCGCCCGAGTTGATTGACAAAACGATCCTGGAAGATCGCGAAACGTCGGTCAACTCTCTCGACAGGGTTGAGGCCTCGGCGCTTTGTTACCTGGTCGCTTTTGACCTCGACCGCTTTGATCTTGCCTTTGCGCTCGGTACGGAGCATCCGGCAGTGGACTGGTCCGAGCACATTCAACCTGGCGTCAAGGATCCAAAGCTTCCCGGCCCGGATGGCATTGGAGGCATTGCCCCGCTGGTCTCGACCGGCCTGATCAGCCCGGACAATGCCCAGAGGACCGTCGCGACCTTCATCGGTGGCTTTAAGCGCTACCATGGCGCCTTCAAGTATGGAGAGTTGGCTTCGAAGAATTACGGCTCGCACTACGGCTTTCTGGAAAACGGCGTGCTCTTCAGCAAGCTTCAGCCCGGTGTGGCGACGATCTTCGTGCTTGACGACGGTTCGATACAAATGAAGACCTGGGAGAAGAAGGATGAGCAGCATTTAGGCAAGGTCAAGTATGCGCGGCAAAATGGGGTTCCGCTGGTTGAGTTCGATGAACGATCACAGTCAACCGTTCCCGGGCAACTGGTAAACAAATGGGGACCCGGGAATTGGTCGGGTTCCGAGGATGTGAAACTACGCACGATGCGCTCGGGCATCGCCCTGCAGTGGAGTGGCAGAAAGCGCTTCCTGATCTACGCCGTATTCTCAGATGCAACGCCTTCTGCGATGGCTCGCGTATTCCAGGCGTACCGATTCCGCTACGGTATGCCTCTGGACATGAACGCTCTGGAGCACACATATTGCGCGCTCTATCGGCAGGCCGGCTCGCAACTGGTCGTCGACTACCTTTTAGATGGAATGAGTCAAGTGGATAAGTCCGACTCCGGCGGAACGGTGCCGCGTTTTCTTGGCTATCCGGACAATAGGGACTTCTTTTACCTAATGCGGCGCAATCAATGATTGCGCAATCATTGATAGCGCGATCAATGATAAGGAGGTCAAGCGATGAAAATGAGATACGTAGTGGTTTCGTGGTTGCTCGTGTGCCTCGTCGGATTCAACTTTGCTTCACCAACAGCGTTACAACAGCAAAATGAGTTTCTATTCAGCCAATTGCAGCGCGTCCATGGCCTAACGGACGCCCAGATGAATGCCATTCGGAAAATATTCGCCAAGTCCGGCTATATCGGGCAAGGAAATCCGGCAATAACCCAGCATCCGGTCACGCCCGAGGCGTGCCAGGCAAAAGTGAAGAGCATGGGAGTGGAATACGAGAATCCCAGGTTTGAGAAAATCTGCAAAGCCAAGTATATGGCTCCCCTCTACAACCCTGCGAAGCAAAAACCGGAAGACGCTAAGGCCTGCATCGATCAATTTGAATTTCCCGACATCCCGTGTACCTATCCCGTGGTTTGGGTAAAGGCCCGCGAAGCTGCGGAGATTTGTTCCGCCGAGGGTAAGCGCCTGTGCGATGCCCATGAGTGGGAGGGCGCGTGCGCGGGGGATCTGGAACCTCCGGATTACGAATTTAACGCGGTCAAAGGTATGAGTCCGGAAGACGCGATTCATCGCATGCGCTATCTCCATAATCAAAAATACAGCGCAAGCCAGTCCTGGAGCTACGGACCGGAATATAAAAAGGGAGTCTGTGCTACGGGAAGCAAAAAGACTCCGGGTTGCAATGGAGGAAGCTGGATAGGATGTGGCTCCAACACCTATCCGACGGGCGACTTCCCCGCGTGCAAGAGTTCGCTGGACGTTTACGATCTCAACGGCAATGCAGCCGAGCATATGAATCTGCCGATCAGTGAAAGTGAAATGTCGAGTCTCGGCAGCACCGAGTTAGGCTACACGGAGATGAAAGGCAGCTGGTTTGTTTTCGATACCGTTCGGGCTCATCCGGACTGGTGCCGCTGGCGCGCTCCCTTTTGGCATGGAACCCGCGTAATGGATGAGCGGAGTCATGCCAACTATCATCTGAGTTTTCGCTGTTGCAAGACCGTGAACTGAGATTGAGACAAAGATCGAGGAACATCGAGAAAGCTGCGGCTGGAGATTGTTCCGCATTCCCCAGTTACTGGAGAGTTACTCAAGGCCCTTTAGGATTGTTGGCGACTCTTGGTGCAGTGAGAGGAATTCCCAATTGAGGTGGATGGGACCTTCGTCGCTGAGAACTTTGGCTGTCGATGAATCATGCAAAATGTCGTGGACCGATCGCAGCTCGCCGTTGATCAACGCCAATTCACTAATCAGGCGAATTCCGTGGCTGTAGTCGGCGTAGTTAACGCCATGGACTGTGCTCAAGGGTTGAATCGGTTGCCCTGGCCCACGATGCCAACCGTAAATAGCGACGCGTCCAACATTAGCGGCCAACCGGTTGCTGATCACGACATCTTTCTTGTCCCCGGAAACCAGTTCTCCGAGTCGCACGCCGAGGGCGTGAGCCTGATCTTCAACCATCTGATTATGAGTCCAATAGTATGCCGTGGATCTCATCTGAGGACCCGCCGGCAGAGGCTGCGGGACGAGGTGATAGCGGGATTGGAGATAGATGGCGTCAACCATCTTCCTGGTCGGCAAGATAAATCCGAAG
>Ga0074046_10000833_pt1 | contig 28423 bp, 27 predicted proteins | sample BogForMeECP23OM3_FD_94441 | JGI IMG/M metagenome (GOLD analysis project Ga0074046, IMG submission 94441) | Bog forest soil microbial communities from Calvert Island, British Columbia, Canada - Bog Forest MetaG ECP23OM3 | ecosystem: Environmental > Terrestrial > Soil > Wetlands ... | reverse complement strand
GCAGGAACTTGTCCTTGATGGCCTGGTTGGCGACGTCTTCTTGGCTACTGAGCCAAACCGACCCGCACCACACGCCGGATGCGCCGAGCGCGAGCGCGGCGGCCATCTGACGGCCCGAGGCAATGCCGCCGGCCGCCAGCACCGGGCGCCCGGCGGCGATGTCGACGATCTCCGGGGTGAGGACCATGGTGGCGATGGTGCCGGTGTGGCCGCCGGCCTCGGTGCCCTGGGCGATCAGCAGGTCCACGCCGGCCTCGATCTGCCTGACCGCGTGCTTGGGCTGCCCGACCAGGGCGGCGACCGCCACGCCTTCCGCCTTGGCCTGGGCGACCAGGGCGGGCGGCGGGGTGCCCAGCGCGCTGGCGATGAGCGAGATCGGGTGGCGGAACGCGACGTCGAGCAGGGCGGCCGCGCCGGCCGGGTTGAGGCTGGCGGCGATCTCGTCGTGCTCGGCGGCGCTAACGTGCGGGGGAGATTCGGGGATGCCGTACCGGTCGAGCAAGTCGCGGACGAAGGCCAGGTGCCCGGCGGGGATCTGGGCGCGCAGGCTCGCGATGAGGTTGTCCGGGTCGCCGGGGGCGAACTTCTCCGGGACGAGCAGGTCGACGCCGTACGGCTTGCCGTCGGTCTGCTCCTCGATCCAGGTCAGCTGGGCGTCGAGTTCGGTCGGGGTATAAGCCGACGCGGCCAGCACGCCGAAGCCGCCGGCGTTGGTGACCGCGGCGACGACGCCGGGCGAGCGATTGAAGCCGACGATCGGGTGCGGCACGCCGACCATTTCGGTGAATGCGGTCTGCATCAGGCGTGGTCCTTCCAGGTGACGACGGCGTCGAGCGCCTCGATGGTGGTGCCGCTGAACAGCAGCGGGTTGACCTCGAGCGAGGTCAGGTCGTGGCCCAGGGCCAGGGCGATCTGGTCAGGCACGGCTGCTCCATCCGGCGCCATCACGCACTCCCTCACGGCGTTAACTGAATGGCTTGCTTTCATTTTCTAGTCACCCGGGCGGCGGCGCATCGCGGAGCCGGTCCCGGCTTCGCCTGACCGTGGCCCGCAGGTCCTCCGCCAGGTTTTCCAGCGCGGGCAGCGCCGCGACTAGCGCGGCTTGCTGGTCGGCGGGCAGACCGGTCACCGATTCGGATATCACGGCGCTGCGCTGGGCGGTGATCCGCTCGTAGACGGCCTGGCCTTCCGGCGTGACCTCGACCCGGGCCGCGCGGGAATCGTCAGGGTCGCGCAGCCGCTTCATCAGCCCGAACGAATCGAGCTTTCCGATGACGCGGGAAAGCATCGTCGGATTGATGCCCTCGAGTTCGGTCAGTGCGGCCAGGCTGAGCGGACCGCGGATGGCCGTTATCCCCAGCACCGAGGCCTGGGTCGGGGTCAGCCCTTCTTCCCCGGAGGCGGCGTTCAGCTGCCGTGCCAGCTTCAGGACGACACGCCTCAAGCGGATGACCGTGTCATGGTCCATGCCGTCCATCCCCGGGCGCTCCCTGTTCAATTTGCCTGCGAGGAATGCAGTATAAGATCACGCCTGATATTCGTCGTGGCGGTGGAGCCACGGCGTCCCTCTGAGTACACGCCGACGGCGTAGACGGCCGTGTCGGCGCCCGCCGAGGTGACGTGCGTGGAGCCGTGATATCCGCCCAGGCGGTTGAGGGAGTCGGCATCGGCGTCGTCGTCGATCTTGACCACGGCGCGCAGGCGGCGCTGGTGCTCGGCCTCCTGGCCGGCCGGCGGGGTGAAACCAGGCGAGAAGCCGTCCACGAGCACGACGTTGGGGGGGCAGCATGATGGTGATGACCGCGCTGCCCGGGTGGGAAACCGGCCAGCGCGAGCTGGTCAGGATCGGGGCGTTACGGGACCTGGTCCAGGGCGGCGCGGATGATGCTGTCGGTGTCGATGCCGTTGTAGCGGTATAGATCCTCGATCGACCCGGACTGGCCGAACTCCGCCACGCCCAGCGCGGCATGCGGCATCCGGTTGACGGTGGCCAGGAACGACAGCGTATGCGGGTGCCCGTCCAGGACGGTGACCAGCGGCGTGGCGCGGGCCGCCGGGAACGCCTGCTCCAGGATCCACGGCTCACCAGCGGGCGAGCCCTGGCCCTGCCGGGCGCGCAGCGCGCGGAACAGCAGCCCGGGGCTGGTCACGCAGACGATGTCGGCGAGCACCCCGGCCGCCTCCAGCCGCTCGGCCGCGGCCAGCGCCTCGGGCACGACCGCGCCCATCACCGCGATGGTCACCGCAGGCTTATCCACGCGGCGCAGCGAGTAGGCGCCGGCCACTACCTGCCGGCGGCGGCGTTCCCTGGCCGCCGGGTCGGCCGGCACGTCGGCCAGCTTCTGGCTGACCGGCCGGGTGGACAGCCGCAGGTAGGCCGAACTGCCGTCGGGCCGACCCAGCCCGGCCAGGCTGGCCAGCAGGCACCATTCGGTGTCGATGGCGAAGGCCGGCTCGTAGCTCACGCAGCCCGGCTGCTCGATCCCGATCGACGGGGTAGTGATCGACTGGTGCGCGCCGCCCTCCGGCGCCAGGCTCACCCCGGACGGCGTGCCGACCAGGATCGACTGCCCGCCCGCGTAGATGCCGAACGACCAGGGCTCGAGCGCGCGCTCCACGAACGGGTCGTACAGCACGCCGATCGGGAACAGCGGCTGGCCCCAGCGGCTCCAGGTCGCGCCGAGTTCGCCGAGCAGGCCGACCAGGTTGGTCTCGGCGATGCCGAGCTCGATGTGCTGCCCGGTCGGCTTCTCCCGCCAGTGCAAGATGGTCTCGGCGTCGTCAGCGAACCAGTCGGTCCGTTCCCGGGCCGACCACACGCCGACCTTGTTCACCCAACCGCCGAGATTGGTGCTCGAGCTGACGTCCGGGCTCACCGTCACCACTCGCCGGGCCGCCTCGGGCGCCTCCCTGGTCAGGTCGAGCAGCGCCCGGCCCAGCGCCGCCTGGGTGGTGGCCACCCCGGTCGGCGTACGGCCGAGGTCGGGCGGGACCCGGGGCGGGGCATGAGGGGGCAGGAGCGGCCGGCGCAGCCGCCGGGCGGTCTGCTCGCACAGTGCCCCGGCCGCGCTGTCCCCCGGGGCGCGCTGCCAGGGCCGGCCAGGGTCGGTGCCCAGCTGCCCCGCGAGCTCGCCGAGCTGGGCCTCGGTGAGCAGCGCGGAGTGGTTCTGCGGGTGCCCTTCGACGGCCAGGCCGTAGCCCTTGATCGTGTAGGCCAGGATGATCGTGGGCCTGCTGTCGTCGATGGCCCCGTAGGCCTCGTCCAGCGCGGCCAGGTCATGCCCGCCGAGGTTGCGGATGGCCCTCGTCAGGGCGGCGTCGTCGAGGTCGGCGATGAGCCGGGCAAGCGCCTCGTCCCCGGCCGGCAGCCGTCGGCGCAGCTCGTCCGGGGGGCAGCGGAGCAGCCGCTGGTATTCGGGGTTGGGCATGGCGTCGATCCGGTGCCGCAGCACCTCTCCGCCCGGCCGGGTGAACAGCTCGGTGAGCAGCCGGCCGTACTTCAGCGTGATGACCTGCCAGCCCGCAGCGGTGAACATGCCCCGCAGCCGGTCGGCCGTCATCAGCGGGACCACCCGGTCCAGCGACTGGCGGTTCACGTCGACGACCCAGACGATCTCGCCGAGATCGGCCACTCCGGGGTCGACGATCGCCTCCCAGACGGCGCCCTCGTCGAGTTCGGCGTCACCGAGCAGCGAGTACTGGCGGCCGGGCCCCGCCGCGCCACCCCCACTCGGGCCGTTCCCGCTGTCGAGGTAGCGGCTCAGGTAGCGGCGGGCCATCGCGCCCCAGATCGGGGCGGTCGCGCCGATGCCGACCGATCCCGTGGAGTAGTCCACCGGATCGGGGTCCTTGACCCGGCTGGGATAGCTCTGCAGGCCGCGATAAGCCCGCAGCGTGGGCAGGTACGACTCGTCGAGCTCGCCGAGCAGGTAGTTGATCGCGTGCAGCACGGGCGAGGCGTGCGGCTTGACCGACACCCGGTCCTCGGCGCGCAGGTGCCGGAACCACAGCGAGGTCATGATCGAGACCATCGACGCGGACGACGCCTGATGACCGCCGACCTTCAGCCCGCCGGGGTTGGGCCGAACCCGGTTCGCGTGGTGGATGATCGCCGTGGACAGCCACAGCACCCGGCGCTCGATCTCGGCCAGGGCGTCAAGGTCCCTGGTTTCCTGCCATAGCTCGGTCATCGGGATCGCGGCATGGAGACTCCGGCCTTCGGGCCGAAGAGGAAACGCCGCTTCACCTCCCCAGAAATGTCGGCGGCGGTCGCTAGTATGTTCGCATGTCCCGGTACCGCCTGCTCCCCTCGCCCGCCCAGGAGGCCGTGCTGCGGGACCACTGCGCCCATGCCCGGTTCGTGTGGAACCTCGCCGTCGAGCAGCACTCGCACTGGCGCCCGGGCCGCGCGGGTGCGCCTGGTTACCTGGAACAGTGCCGGCAGCTTACCGCCGCCCGCGCGGAGCACCCCTGGCTGGCCGCAGGTTCGCAGATGGTACAGCAGCAGGCCTTGCGGGACTTCGCCCGCCTGCAGGACAAGGCACCCGGAAGGGTCGAGAAAATCAACCCTGCGTACACGTCGCAGACCTGCTCGGGCTGCGGGCGTCGCGACCCGGAATCGAGAGAGAGCCAATCGAGGTTCCGGTGCCGGGCCTGCGGCCTGACGGTCAACGCTGACGTGAACGCGGCCAGGAACATCGCGGCGGGGCACGCCGTGACTGCGCGGGGAGGCGACGGGGTTACCCGGCCTGTGAACCGCGAACCTCAACTGCTGCTCCAATCGGCGTAGTAGCTGGAATCCCCAGCCTTCAGGCGCGGGAGGACGTCAAGCGTGCATGACAGCATGACCGCATTTAATGCACAGCTCGCCAGCGAGCGGATTCCTGACTATATTGAGCCAGAAGCAGCACTCCTCGCCGTAGCCGGCTACCTGGCTGCACGCCGCCGACCGCGGGTGGCACACTCGTCCTCATCGTCGTCGTGCTCTGGTATACCTTCGCCCCGTGGTACTAAAACGGCTATTAGCTTCCTGGACTGTAAGCACCGCGAGGTGATCGGCAGCCAGTAGCAGCGCTCCTGGCCGTAGTCGGCGAAGCCGGCCCGGAGCAGGATCGGCCCCGAGGTGTCGACGCGGCCTTTCACTAGGGCCAGCGCCGCGCCGTGCTCGCGGGCCAGCCGCAGCCGTTCGGCCAGCACCGCCCGGTAGCTGCCGCGCCGCCGGTATTCGCGCAGGGTGACCGCACCCCACAGCTGGGCGACCTCGCCGCGTAGCGTGCACCCGCCGGACGAGGCCGGCTCTGGGCCGATCATGGCCAGCACGCGGAAGCTGGACCAGGTCTCCAGGTTCCGGATCACCTCGGTGAGCTCGCGGGCCAGCGCGGCGCCGGTGGGCTCTCTCCTCCCCCACCCGCGCACGGTGACCGTCGACGCCGCACGGAACGTGCGCTCGTCGGCGACCAGTTGAACGGTCACGTCCCCGGGGACATCCAGGTCCGGCAGGCCGCCGCCCAGCTCGCGGGCCAAGATCTGCACCGCGTCGACCTGCTTGCCGCCCCGGGCGCACAGGGCGTCCTCGGTGTCTGGCGGCAGGGTCGCCGACGAGACCCACCAGGCCACCCCGTGCAGGCCCCACCGGCGCACGCGCGCGGTCACCTCGTCGATGATCTCCTCCGCGGGCCGCCCCGCCCGTGACCGGGTGACCTGAGCGGCGGGGAAGACCGGATCGAGGGCCCAGTCCGAATAGCGGATGAGCCGGTAGTCGTCGGTCAGCACCTCGATGGCGCCGTTGGGCCGCCATTCCATCGCGATCGCCGCGTCAAGCACCCGCCCCGCTGTCCAAGAGCTCAACGCCGAACCTCCTGTCGGGCTTGCCGCCGTAGCCACGGCCCGCTCCGGCCCGGCACTGTCTTTCTTTCTACCGAACGAGGCCTGCTGTGGGCCCTGGTTATCGTGCGTGTCCCGTGACGGCGGCCACGGCGGTCAGCGCGAGCATCAGGCCCAGGGCTGCGGCCGGGCGCAGACGTCGGCGACCGCGAGCCTGCGCAGGACGGGCTCGGCGAACAACCCACGATACGACGCGACCGAACTCGTGCTTGTGTCTAGAAGAGTCATCTTTTGTTCAATTCGCGGTCAACTTGGCATGGCTTTTGGCCGTAACGATGTGAGAGCGCCGACAAACGGCGGGGCCTGGCAGGAGGACAACATGCATATGAGAACGGTATGGCGAGCGGCGGCTGCAGTGGCGAGCGTGACGGTTGCGCTCGGCAGCGCGACCATCGCGACCGCGGCGGCGGGACAGCCCAGCGGCGGCCAGAAATCCGGCGGCATCAAGCACGTGCTGCTGATCTCGGTGGACGGGATGCACCAGCAGGATCTCGAATGGTACGTACAGAACTATCCGCATTCGGTGCTGGCCGCCCTGGAGAACCGGGGCGTGGAGTACAGCAACGCGGAGACGCCCTTCCCTTCGGACTCCTTTCCGGGCATGGTCGCCCAGGTGACGGGCGGTGACCCGCGGGTGACCGGCATCTACTACGACGACACGTGGAACCACGACGTGTTCCCGGCGGGCACGACGAACTGCTCCGGACCCGTGCCCGGCGGCGAGGCCCCCTATGAGGAGGCCATCGACAAGAACCCGAACGCGCTGGACGCGGGCCAAGGGCTGGCGGGCCTGCCCGGCAGCATCTTGCAGATGACCAGCAATCCGCTGGAGGTAATCAACCCGGCCGCGCTGCCGGTCGACCCGACGACCTGCAAGCCGATCTACCCGAACCAGTACCTGCAAGTCAACACGATCTTCAACGTGGCCACGCAGCACGGGCTCCGCACCGCCTGGTCCGACAAGCACCCCGCCTACCAGGCGTTCTCCGGGCCTTCGGGAAAGGCCGTCATAGACTACTTCACGCCGGAAATCAACAGCGTGGCCAACCCTGTGACAGGTGGGGACTGGACCACCGACAACGCCTTGACCATGCAGTATGACTCGTACAAGGTGCAGGCGGTCCTGAACGAGATCAACGGCTACGACCACAGCGGGAAATACCACGTCGGCGTGCCGGCCATCTTCGGGATGAACTTCCAGACCATCTCCACCGCGCAGAAGCTGCCCACCTCCGACGGGCTGACCGGCGGGTACCTGCCCGGCGGGACGGTCCCCGGCCCGCTGCTGACGCGGGCGCTCAACTGGCTCGACATGGAGCTCGGCATGATGGTGTCCCGGATCAAGGCCGACCACCTGTCCGGCAGCACCGCGATCATCATCTCGGCCAAGCACGGCCAGTCCCCGACCGACCCGAACGCCCTGGCCCGGGTCCCGGACTCGCCCATCATCAGCGCGATCAACGCCGCCTGGACGGCCGCGCACCCGGGGGCGGGCAACCTCGTCATCTTCTCCACCGATGACGACGGGATGCTGCTGTGGCTGAGCGACCGCTCGCAGACGGCGGCGGACTTCGTGAAGACCTACCTGCTCACGCACTCAGCGGCGGGGAACAACATCAGCGGGAACCCCATCACGGTCCAGACATCCGGGCTGAAGGCGGTCTACGCGGGCGCTGCCTCCGCGGCCTTCTACGGCGTCCCGGTCAGCGATCCCCGGCACCCCGACGTGACCGGCATCGCCCAGCACGGCGTGGTGTACACCGGCGGTAAGGCCAAGATCGCCGAGCACGGCGGGGACGACCCGCAGGACCGCAACGTGCCCATCCTCGTGGTACTGCCCAGCCTGCGAGGCGGCCGCACCATCGGGGCCTCGGTGGAGACCACCCAGATCGCCCCGACCATCCTGCGCCTGCTCGGCCTAAACCCGCGCGAGCTGCAGGCCGTACGGATCGAGGGCACGAAGGTCCTGCCCAGTCTGGGCGGAAACGGGCGCTAAGGATCCTGCAGATACCCATCAGCCGCCCCGAGTTCCTGACCGCGCAGGAACTCGGGGCGGCGCCTTGGTGGTTACGGGCGGCGGCGGTCGGTTGCGCTGGCCACGTTCGCGATGATCACGGCGAACGGCGGGATCGCCAGCGCCACCGCCGAGACGATGATGGCCGCGAGCGTCGAGTACCGGTCCAGTACCGCCCAGGACAGGACGAACATGCCGATGCAGAGGGTCATGAGCGCGAAGTACCAGCGTTTGTCGGCGCGGGACGGCTGCGGGCCCGCCGGTCCGTTCGGGTCCATGTCCTTACCCGCCATGAGCGTGGCGGTGCCCGCCCGGCGGTCGTCCCAAACACGGCCGTCCGGGTGGGTTTGGGCCGGCGCGGCGTGCGGGTCTGCGGGGGTGCGCCTGGTTATGTTCATATGCATGTTCGACGAGAGCGATGTGCTGGACGGGCTGAACGAGCAGCAGCGGCGGGCGGTGACGCAACAGGGCGGGCCGCTGCTGGTGCTGGCCGGGGCGGGCACCGGGAAGACGCGGACGCTGGTGGCGCGGGCGGCGTGGCTGCGCGGCGCCCAGGGCGTGCCGGCCAGCCGGATCCTGCTGCTGACGTTCACCCGCCGCGCGGCCAGCGACATGCTCGCCCGCGCGGCGGCCGGGTCGTCCGAGCGGATCTGCGGCGGGACGTTCCACGCCATCGCGCACAAGATCATCCGGCAGCACGCGGAGTCGTTCTCGCTGCCGCCGCAGTTCACCATCGTGGACCCGGGCGAGGTCGCCGACCTCCTGGACGTGCTGCGCCCGGACCACGGCCTGGCCGATACCGGACAGCGGGCGCCGCGGGCGGCGGCGTGCGCGGATATCTACACCCGGTGCGTGAACACCGGGCGACCGGTCAGCGAGGTGGTGACCGCCAGCTTCCCGTGGTGCGCGCCGTTCACCGGGCAGCTGGCCGGACTGTTCCGGGCCTACACCGCGCGCAAGCGGGCCCGGCACCTGCTGGACTTCGATGACCTGCTGCTGCTGTGGCAGGCGGCGCTGGCCGACCCGATGGCCGGGCCGGTGCTGCGCGGCATGTTCGACGCGGTTCTGGTCGACGAGTACCAGGACGTCAACGCGGTCCAGGCCAGCATCGTGCGGCTGCTTCAGCCGGACGGGAAGCAGCTGACCTGCGTGGGCGACGACGCGCAGGCCATCTACGGGTTCCGCGGCGCCGACCCGGCGCACCTGCGGCAGCTGGTCACCGACTACCCCGCGCTGGACGTCGTCCGGCTGGACCGCAACTACCGGTCGCGGCAGGGCATCCTCGACCTGGCCAACCTCATCCGCCCGTCCGCGCCTGGCCTGGACCTGACGCTAGCCGGGGACCGCGGCCCGGGGATGGCGCCGCTGCTGGTCCGCTGCCATGACGAGGCGACCCAGGCGCGGGAGATCTGCGCCCGCGTGCTGGCCGCGCACGAGGATGGCGCCGCGCTGCGGGACCAGGCGGTGCTGGTCCGCGCCGCTCACCATGGCGACATCCTGGAAATCGAGCTCAGCGCCCGCAAGATCCCGTACGTCAAGTTCGGCGGGCTGCGGTTCACCGACACCGCCCACGTCAAGGACTTCCTCGCCACCGCGCGGATCTTGGCCAACCCCGCCGACGACCTCGCCTGGTTCCGGCTGCTGCGCCTGCACGAGGGCATCGGGCCGGTGCACGCCCGCCGCGTCCTCGCCGCCCTGGGCCAGGACGTTCCGGCGGACGGCTGGCAGGAAGCGATCGATGCCGCCCCGGCCCGGTCCCGGCGGGCCCTGGCGGCCACGCTCGGCCGGCTCGCCGACGCGGCGGTCGATCTAGCCGGCCCGGTGGCTACGCAGGCGGGCGCGATCCTGGCGATCCTGGACCCGCTGATCCGCGCCCGTTACCCTGACGCGGCGGTCCGGTTGGCCGACCTGCAGCGGCTCGCCGACGCGGCGGCGGCCCAGCCCTCGCTGCACGACGCGCTCGCCGAGCTGACCCTGGATCCGCCGGTGTCCGCAGCCGACCTGGCAGGGCCGCCGCGCCTTGACGAGGACTACCTGACCATCTCCACCATCCACGCCGCCAAGGGCCTGGAATGGCCGATCGTTCACCTGTCCCACCTGGTGGACGGCGCGCTCCCCAGCGACATGGCCCTCGGTGACCCTGGCGGGCTGGCCGAGGAGCACCGGCTGTTCTATGTCGCCATCACCCGGGCCCGCGATCACCTGTACCTGTACGCGCCGCAGCGGCTGCACTACCACCGCCGCGGCCGCGACGACCGGCACGGGTTCGGCCAGCTGACCCGCTTCCTGCATCCCGAGGCCCTGGCCGCGTGCGACAGCGTCACCGCCGCGCCGCGGGCGACGGCGCTGCCCACGGTCGGCTCCCTGGCTACTCGGGTCGACGTGGCCCTCGGCTCCTTGTGGGACGGCTGAAGCGCTCGCCTTATGACAGCTGCTCGGGGGTGGTCCTCGGGGTGGCACGCTCGATCGCGGTCCATCCGGTGTCCGCCTCGTGTTCGGCTCGCTCGGCCTTGCCGCCACCGCGCAGGCCGAACAGGCGCTTGGCGAAGAGCAGGTAGACGGCGATAGCCAGGTTGATGACCAGCGCGACCACCTTCAGGGCCGTGACGCTCTTGAGCAGCTCGTAGATCTCATACGGCACGAAGACGATCGTCGCCACGAACGTCAGGTACTCGGCCCAGCGTTTGCCCAGCCAGAGCCCGACGGCCTCGACGCCTTCCAGCACCCCGTAGGCGGCGATCGCGGTGCCGACCAGGTACAAGTTCGTGATTTTGACGGTGAACAGGTACTGCAGGTCATGCACGATGCCGTGGTTGCTGGTGGCAACCGGGCCGCCCATGGCGCCCTGCAAGTCCTTGAGGATGGCGGTGAACGCCTGGTCCAGCGCGGCGCGGTTGTCGGCGAACAAGAACACGACGGCGGCGAGCCCGCCCAGGGCCAGGAAGTGCACCAGCCGGTCCAGGGCGATCAGCCGCAGGGCGTAGCGGTCACGCAGCGGCTTGCCCCGCAGCGGCAGGGTTATCTCCTCCCGCGAGGGCGGGTACTTCCTGGTGGGGTGATCCGGCGGGGGGAGCGCAACCCACGAGTCGCAGCGCATGCACCGGTACCAGCGCAGGCCGCCCGACTCGCGGGCGAACAGCTCGTCTTCGGCGCGCAGCGCGGCCGCGTCCGTGCCCAGGAGCTCGTGTCCGTGCAGCCCGCAGTCGATCAGCTCATAGCGCAGCTTCGGGCGGAAGCGGCGCGGCTTCTCGATCCCCGGCGCCACCACGTGCGCGGGCTGATGACTGGCGTCCGTCATGCGGAAAACGTAACAGAGCCGTGACGAGCCCTCTGCCGCGCCGCGAGAACTCGGACACAACAGCAGCGATGGAACATTGATGTCGTAATAGCGACATCAATGTTCCATCGTGGTCGTTGTCAAGACGGACGACGCGCTTCGGGTGGGAATGTTGAGGCAGGTGAGGCTTTTGGGATGAGGACGAGGCTGACTAGGGGCTTCCGGGTTGGCCCGGGGCCGGAGGGATGTTGTAATTCATGCGGAAGAGGTTGGCGCAGGCCGGACAGGTCGACGAGACAGGGGCAGCAGAAGGAGGGGCCGACGATCACATGAGGTGGTCCTTTCGGGTGCTTACGCGGACACGGCGTCCTGGGCCAGGCGGCGCATGGCGTTCAGGGTGGCCGCGACGGCCTTGAGGTAGTCGCCGGTCATCGAGTCGGCATACTCCTGCTCGGCGGCCGACCCGCCCTCGACTCCTTCGACCACCAGGGCGAAGCTGAACCGGAGCTTGAGGTCGTCCCCGGGGCCCTCGATCTCATTCGTGATCGTGCCCAGCACCGGGCCGGCGATGCGGGTGAAGGTCACCCGGTGCGGCTGCTCCAGCGTGATCCGCTCGGTGAAGCGCTCGCCGCGGAAGTCGATGTCGCGGTCGAAGACCGTGTCGCTGTGCCGCTGGGTGACCTCGCAGTAGGTCATGCTCGGCACGAACGGCAGCGCGTTGCTGGCCTTGAGCACCAGGCCGTCCCAGACGGCGGCACGGTCCAGGTGGGGCTCGCCCGGCACGTTGACCGGCAGCTGATGGGTCACGAAGATCATGAGTTCTCCTTCACGGTGTTCTCCAGGGTGCCGAGCCCGTCGATGGTGACCCGGACGACATCGCCGCCGCGCAGGTACAGGCCCCGGCTCGCGCCGACCCCGGACGGCGTGCCGGTGGCGATGACGTCACCGGGCTCGAGCGTGACGACTCCGCTGGCGGCCGCGATCAGTTCGGTGACCGGGCACACCATGTCGGCGGTGGACTCGTCCTGCTGCAGTTCGCCGTTCACCCACAGGCGCAGCCGCAGGTCCTGCGGGTCGGGCACCAGGAAGGCCGGGGTCAGGCCCGGCCCGAGCGGCAGCGAGCCTTCCGTGGACTTGGCCGCGAACCAGTCGTAGCTGAAGGCGGCCGCAGGCGCGACATCGCGCTTGTGGTACCCGCGCGCCGTGATGTCGTTGGACACGCAGTAGGCCGCGGCGTGAAACCCGGCCCGTTCGGCATCAATGTTCTTGCCTTTTATCCCGATGACGACGGCCAGCTCGGCCTCCCAGTCGTACCGGGCGCGGGCCGCCGAACTGATCACGATCGGGTCCCGGGGGCCGATGACCGAGGTGGTGGGGGCCTTGAGGAAAAAGAACGGCCGCCAGCCCGTCTCCGGGATCTCGCCGCCCATCTCCCGCATGTGCTTGCGGTAGTTGACCCCGGCGCAGATCACCTTGCGCGGCCAGCGCAGCGGCGGGAGCAGAGTGTCGTACTCGATCAGCGGCGCCTCGGCCGGGTTGAGGTCCCGTAGCACGGCCTGCGCCGCCGGCCAGTCCTCGAGCAGTTCCATCGTGCTCGACCAGCGCTTGAGCTCCGTCGGGGCGACGAGCGTGCCGTCCTCGCGCAGGACGCCGAAACCTTCGCCGCCCTGGGCGGTGTAGCTGGCCAGCGACCAGGTCATTCGTGCTCCCCGAGGGCTGATACACCGGACACCTGATCGTGCACGCAGGCGATGTCGAGATCACCCCAGCCGTCGGCGAGGGCCTTGTCGAAGACCTCCTTGGCGGCGGCGAACACCGGGGCGGGCAGGCCTGCCTTGGCTGCGTGGTCCTCGATCTGCTCCAGGATGGGGTGCAGGGTGCGGACCGGGCCTGGGGCGGGAGACCAGGCCCGTTCGGCCATCATGGGGCCGCGCTGCTTCCAGATGGCTGAGCTCGCGATGGAGTTGTCCAGGGCCTGCTGCACGAGGTCGAGGTCCAGGCCGCTGCGCCGGGCCAGCGCCATCGCCTCGGCGGCGGCCACGGTGTGAACGGCGAGCAGCAGGTTGGCGATGTACTTCAGCTGGGCTCCGGTGCCGAACGGGCCGGTGTAGACCCACGCGCCGGAGATGGCGTCGAGCACTGCGCTGACCTGTTTGACGCTTTCTTGGTCGCCCGAGGCGAACGTGGTGGCCAGCCGGGGCGCGACCATGCCGGGGCTGCCGCTGATCGGGCAGTCGAGCAGGTCGCCGCCCTTGGCCCTCACCTGGTCGCGGAGGCCGGCCTTGCGGTCCACGTCGATGGTGCTCATCTCGATGTGGATGGTGCCTGGTTTCAGGGTGCTGAGGATGCCTTGCGGGCCCTTGATGACTTCTTCGACGTCCGCGGCGGTGGGGACGATCGATATCAGCACGTCGGCGGTGGCCGCGACCTCGGCCGCGCTGGCGGCCATGGTGCCGCCCGCCTTGACGAGCTCGGGCGAGCCGCTGCGCCGGTAGCCAGTGACGCGGAAGCCGCGCGACATCAGGTTCATGGCGATAGGCAGGCCCATCTTGCCCAGGCCGATCACGCCGACTCGGTCCATCGCTGCCTCCTCGCCGCCGATGGTGCCGTAGCTGAACTGTATGCAGTTTGTCGGACGCGTTCAAGGCCTTGGGGGAGGGTAAACTGTATGCAGTTGTTCGCTGAGCCGGGACCTGCGTCCCGCCGCCGTCAGATCGGGGAGAATGTTGGCCATGCCTCGTGTCGTGCCGGTGCCCGAAATCCGCAAGGTCGACTTGCCCGAAGCCCGGCAAGCCATCCCACACGTCCATGCTTACCTGCGGGAATGCATCCTTAACGGCACTTTGTCGCCGGGGACCAAGCTGTCCCAGGTGAGCCTGGCCGCCCAGCTCGGCATCAGCCGCACCCCGCTCCGGGAGGTGCTGCGGATGCTGCAGGAGGAAGGCCTGGTCGAGATCGAGCCGAACCAGCGGACCCGGGTGGCGGGCCTGGATCCGCAAGAACTCGATGACGTCTACGCTAGCCGGATCCTGCTGGAGACGCTGGCGCTATCGATGACCATCGGGCATTTCGGGACCAAGGCCCGCGCTGAGACCAAGCGGATGCTGGCCACGATGCGGCGGGCCGCCAAGACTGGCGACTTCGAGGCCTGGTTCGCGGCGCACACCGACTACCACCGCGTGTGCACCGCAGCGGCGGGCGAGGCGATGCAGCGGCAGTTGCGGGCACTCGCCGACCGGACCACCCGCTACATCCGCATCTATCAGCTGTCCGAGCCGGGCAGCTGGCAGGCCGCCGGCGACGTCGAGCACGCCGCGATCCTGGAGGCGCTGATCGCCGGGGACGAGCAGGGCGCGCTGACCGAGATGGCGCACCACCTGGAGCGCACGGCGCTGCGGGTGCTGACCGACTGCGCGCCGGACTTCGTGCCGGTAGCGGTGCCGCATGCGGTGGCGCTCATCGACTGCCAGGCACCCGCCGCGCTACTCCTGACGGAGGCGAACTGAGGTTATCGTGGACAGCTACCCGCGTACGAGCGCGGGTAGCTGTCCACGATGTTGGTCGGCCCCCAGCGGAGGCATACTTGGGGCCTGCCTGGCCGGTACGCATGTGACTAAAGGGTCGGCTGACGGCGCGGGCTAAGCCGAGGACCAGGCAACGTCACAGCGTTGGTTAACTGGGGCGGCCGGCCTTGGCGGGCTGAGCGGATCGCACCTGGGGCTGGGTGATGGGGCGGGTGGTGGGGCCGAGCCACATGTCGATGGAGCCGGGTTCGGCCGGGTCGAAGGTGCGGGGTACCCAGGTCGCGTCGTCCTCGATCCGCCGGACGCCGAAGGAGTACTCGTAGGTGAACCCCTCGGGGCCGAGGAAGTACAGGAAGATCGCGCCGGACTGCGGGTGCCGCCCCGGGCCCATCTCGATCTCGACGTCGTGCTCGACCAGGAAGTGCCAGTTCCTGAACACGTCGTCGATGGTCTCCACCTGGAAGTTCATGTGGCACAGGCCTGGCTCGTCGCCGCGGAAGACGGCGAGCTTGTGGTGCACGGGATCGATGCGCATCAGGCAGGCCGCGTCACCGAGCCAGTCCGACACGCGGGCGTTGAATCGTGTGCTCCAGAACCGGTAGGCCTCGTGGACATCGGGTGCGTCCAGGCAGAGGTGACCGAACTCGCTGATCCCGGCGCCGCGGCTGAAGGCCACCGGGCGGGCCACCGTCTGGAGCTGACTCATCAGTTCCACGCGATTGCCGAACGGGTCGTCGAAGGCGATGAACTCCCGGACCCGCCGTGACCTGGCTTCGGCGGCCGACCCGCGGTGCACGCTGAGGCCGGACCGTTCGAGCTCGGTCTCGGCGGCGCTGAGCGCGTCCGAATCGGCCACGCTGAAGCCGGAGGAGATGACCCCGGAGGGCCCTTCGACGAGGGCCAGGCAATGGTGCCGGTGGTCCGCGCGCAGGTGGGTGACGCCCACCTCGGTGGGCGTCACCAGTTCGAGGCCGACGATGCCGGTAGCGAAGCGGGTCGCGGACTCCAGATCCGCGACGCCTGACCTGACGTAGGCGATATCGGTGAGCGTGATCATCGGACCTACTGTCGATCAGGCGAAAACGGGAGCCAGGTCGATGTAGATCTGCCAGTCGCGCACCAGGTCGCCATCGAAGATCAGGACGTCACAGTTGGGGACGGTAACCGACTTGCCGTCCTTGCGGCGGTACTCCACGTCGATCTGCGCGATGACCGTATCGCCGACCTCATGGATCTTCAGGATGTGGTGGGTGAGGCCGTCGATCATGGCCCAGAAGCCCTCTACGCCCTCCTTCACCGCGGCCCGCCCGATGGCCGGGTCGGCGTTGGCAAAGCGGAACCTCACGTCTGGCGTGAGATGCGCGACGAACTTGTCGGCATCCATGCCATCGATGTCGGCGAAGATCGGGGCTACGTCACGGCTCATGGTGCACTCCTTCGTTGAGGTGGTCGTCAGCTGGCAGGCTCTTGGTTGGCGAGGAAGGTCTCCGGCGGCGGCGTGCCCCACAGGTGCGGGGGGACGTCCCAGTCGTTGGCCACCCAGCAGTCGTCGATCTGGTCGATGTCGGAGAACCACTCGATCCACGAGCCCCACGGATCGGGGTTGTAGTGGAAGAAGTTTGATCCGATGGTGTGACGGCCCAGACCCCAGCCCGCCTCGCGGCCCTTGGCGCGCATCCGGTCGGCGCCGACCGCGATCGCGTCGATGGACGGGACCTCGAAGCTGGCGTGGTGGAAGCCGCGGTGGGTGCTGGCGATGAACCCGAAGATGTGATGGTCGCCCGGCCCGGCGTTGAGGAACGTCACCATGTCGTGGTGGATCGTGTCGCTTACCCGCAGCCCGAGTACCCGGGTGTAGAACTCGGTCATCTGCTTGGGCTGCGCGGTGAACAGCAGCGAGTGCCCGAGGCGCTGCGGCAGCACGTCCCTGGTCGCGTCGGTCCACTGCGCGACGCCGATCCGCTGGCGGCTGCCGCCCATGTTGACCAGCACCTCGGCGGCCGGCCGGGCCGGAGCCTGGGGCTCGTCCAGCAGTTGCACGGCGGTGCCGTCGGGGTCGCGAAGCCACAGGCCCTCTTCGGTGCCGCCGGGCGGCGGCTCGATGACCGGTGTGCCGGACCGCCCAAGCGCCTCACGGACCGCGTCCATGGTGCCCGGACGGAGGGTGAACGTGACGTGGTGCAGTCGCTTCGCCGGCGCTTGTACCAGCCGCACCTGCTCCTGATGGCGCCCTGGGCACATGGCGACCAGCGACCCGTCCTTCTCACCGGTCTCCAGGCCGAAGTCCTGCAGGAAGCCCTCAGCCACGGCCAGGTCCGGCACTTCGAGCGCGTAATGGTGCAGCCCTGAGATCATGACCCTTCCCCTTCGAAGGCAAACTGCATACAGTTTAGATATGCGGCTGGCCGTCTGGGAAGGGGAAGCTGACGGTGATTCCGGGATCGGGGCCAGGGCCGGGGGCGGTTGACGGGCCACGGCTAGGGGCGGGGCTGCGCGAGGAGGTCGCCGAGGCGGCGAACGTGCTGGCGCGGCTGGGGCTGGTCACCGCGTACGGGCACGTGTCCGCCCGGGCCGGGGAGTCGATGCTGATCACGCCGGCTGCCGACCTGGCCTGTGTCACGGCGTCCGGCGTCATCGAGGTGCCGCTCGCGGCGTCCGCGCGGCCGGGCGGGGCGCTGCCCGCGGGCGCTCCGGCGGAGGCGTGGGCGCACCTCGCCCTGTACCGGGCCCGGCCCGACGCGGCCGCGGTCGCCCGGGCCCAGCCGGCCAGCGCGTTCGCCGTGGCGGCCACGGTCAGCTTGCTGGTCCCGCTGCACGGCCAGGCCGCGTGGCTCGGCGAATCGGTGCCGGTGCACGACGACGCCTCGCTGCTCAGGTCACCCGAGAAGGCCGAACGGGCCGCCGACTGCCTTCCGGCCGGCGAGGCGCTGCTGCTGCGCGGCAACGGCGCCCTCACCCTGGGCGCCGCACCGGGCCTCGCGGTGGCCCGGATGTGGCTGCTCGCCGCCGCCTGCGATGTCTTCCTGACGGCCCTGGCGGCCTCCAGGGCCGACTCGGTCACCGCGCTGTCCGGCGAGGAGATCGCCTCATGGCGTGCGGTCGGCGGCGAACTGCTCCCCCGGCTCTGGCAGCACCTGCGGCGCCGCTCCGGCGTCGGGTTCGCGGGTCCGGATCCGGGCGAAGTACAGGGCTAGGGCCAGCCCGATGACCATCGGCGTCCACCAGCTCCACGGGTTGCGCCACTGGATCTGCGAGAAGAACGTGAGCAGCACGGCGACGCACCCGGTCGGGACGAGGCGCGACCAGTCCCTGGCGGCGGCGGCGAGCGCCACCGCCAGCGGCGGCCACAGGTAATAGGCCACCATCACCGGCTCGAACACCGAACGGAGCGCCAGCGTCACCGCTATCCACCACAGCAGCTCCCCCAGCGCCTCGTGACCCCAGCGGCCGCCCGGCCGCGCCGCCCGCCAGCGGCGCGCCAGGACCAGCGCGCATCCGCAAGCCGCCACGATGGCCGCAATCCGGGCCGGCCCGGCGGCCACCTGGTCGCCGGGCAAGTGCGGATAAAGGGATATCCACGGGGTGGGGTGGTCGATGGCCGGGGAGTTGGGCTGGCTGGTCACCGCGTGGATGGTGGCGGTCCAGTTGGCCGCGGCCGCGGCGGCCAGCAGCAGCGCGGCCGGGGCGGCCGTCCGGGCGACATAGCCGGCCAGCCGCCTCGGCTCGACCACGGCGGCGAGCACCGGAAACGCGAGCAGCACGAGCGGCTGGACGGCCACCGCCGCCCCGACCAGCCACGCGGACCGGCTGGTCCTCGATTCGGCCAGCGCGAGAACGCCGTACAGCAGCAGTCCGGTCGCCACGCCATCTTCCGGGTGGCCCCACCGTATGGTGACGCTCCACAGGGCGGTGGCGCCCACGGTGGCGAGCCAGAAGCGCTTGGGCCGGCTCGCGCCCAGACGTTCGGCGATCGCGTCGGCGGCGAACAACGTCACGGCCGAGATGGCCACCTGGTAGGGCCCGGCGAACAGCCAGACCGCGGGATAGGCGCCGTGCGCCGACGGAAGCCCCAGCCGGAGTCCGGTCACGTCGATGACGACGATGGCCGGGACCAAGATGACGGCCGTGCCTGGGAGCGAGACCAGCTGGGTGGGCAAGGTGTAAAGGCCGGCCAGGTTCAGGTGCGCGATCCGCTGGGCCGCGATCATCGTCCCCCACAGATCATCGGGCAGCGCCCAGGCCGTTTTGCCGTAGTAGTGCGGGCCCCAGATCGTGCCCGCCATCCCGACGGCGGTCATCACGACGGTGGCGAGCAGCGGAAACAGCCTCCTGACCGGCCAGGGCGGTCTCTCGCTGGCGGCTTCGGCCGTCAGGGCTCCGTTCACGCGTCACGCCACCGCAGTACGAGGCCGCCGGCCAGCATCGCGGCCGCGGCCCAGGCGGCGAGCACGCCGAGGCCGCCCCACGGGCTGATGGGCAGGCCGCGCAGGCCGATCGTGTCCTGAATGGTGAGCCCGGCATTCATCGGCGCGTACCGCTCGAGCCGGTGCGTCCAGACCGGGTCTCCGCCCAGGGCACCCAGGATGACCGGGGACAGGTAGAGCAGCCCGAGGACGACGCCGATGGCTACGGCGGAGTCCCGCACGACGGTGGCGATGCCGAGGCTGAGCAGGGCGATCAGCGTGAGATAGAGGACCGAGCCGACGGCGGCGCGCAGCGTCGGCCCGTCGGCCAGGAACTCCAGCGGGAAGCCGCGCGCGGCGGTGAAGCCGTGGCCGGGCAGGATGACTCGCCCGGCCAGCACCGATCCGGCGACGGCGAGGGCCCCGGCGGCCAGCACCAGGCCGGCCACGAGGACCGCCTTGGCGGTCAGCACGGCGGACCGGCGCGGCATCGCCGTCAGCGTGGTGCGGATCATGCCGGTGCTGTACTCGCCGCTGATCGCCAGCACGGCCAGGATGGCGACGACCGCCTGGCCGGACTCGATCCCGGTGAGGCTGAGCTTGGTGGTGTCCACCGGGCACGCGGTGCCGGACGGGCATTTGACGGCGGCCGTCGCGGCCGCGCTGACCGCCACGGTCAGCACGACGGTGCCGGCCAGCAGCCAGGCCGGCCCCGCCACCGTGCGCAGCTTGGTCCACTCCGCGTGCAGTGCGTCCCGCATGCCCGTCACTTCCACACGTCGCGCGACGGACAGGCCCCGCTGTCCGGCGGGCAGGGCCTGGCTCAAGCGTCCCTCCGGCGGAGCAAGACAACGGCCAGGCCCAGGGCGAGCGCGGCGTAAGCGCACAATACGGCCAAACCGGCCCACGGCGCCAGCGGGAAGTAACCGGACGACGGCGAGTATAGGGCGGTGACCTGCGGGTACTGCGGCGTGGCCTGCTGGACGGCGAAGGCGGCGGCCGGGGTGATCCGCAGCAGCCAGTCCGAGGCGCTCACCGGCAGGACGGAGGCGACGCCCAGGAGGTAGGGAAGGACGATCGCCACGATGACGAGGGTGACGGCGGCGGCGCTGCGGCGCAGTACGGTCCCGAGGGCAAGAGCGAGGACGGCGGCTACGGCGGTCAGCAGCCCGGTGCCGACGACCATGCGCAGCTCGGTCGGCCACGGCGCCGGATACACGTACGAGCCGCGGGCGCTCGCTAGCTGAGCACCGAAGATCACCGCGGCGGCCGCGGCGGCCAGCCCGGCCACGAAGGTGACCGAGCCGATCACGATCGCCTTCGCCGCCAGCACCCGGCCCCGCCGCGGGCTCGCGGCCAGGGTGATGCGGATCAGGCCCCGGCGGTACTCGGCCGTGATGAATATCGTCGCGACCACGATCACCGCGATCAGCCCCGCGAACGTGCCCACGAGGTGATTCGTGACGGTGGTGCCGTAGTCCGCGGCCTGCCCGGGCACCGCCGGCGCGATGTCGCCGGACCCGGTCACGGTGAACCGGCCGCCGGCCTGGTGATACCCGCCGATCCCCGACCCGTCGGCGGCATCCATGTAGTCGCCCGTCCACGCGCCGCCCGGCCAGGGGCCCGACCGGCTGAGGTGATCAAAGACGGCGGTGTTCTGGCTGGGGGCTATGCTCCCGCTTTCCCCGCCACCGAAGTTCTCGGAGATCGCCGTGTACGCCGGGGAGGCGGCGAACAGCCCGGCCTGGACGGTCGGTGGCAGCCCGGCGAGGTGAACGGTGCCGACCTGGGTCCAGCTGGTGCCGTCGGAAGAGTCGTAGCCGGTAATCGTGTCGCCGGAGCGGGTCAGCCGCAGCCAGCGCGGGGAAGCCGGGGACACGGCGCCGGGCTGGCCCGCCGTGTCGTTGGTGTAGTCGTCCTGCATGCGTACCCCGTGGTCTGCGGTGACCATCATCGCCGCGTACGCCGATCCCGGCTGGGTGCTCTCCTTGATGATTATCCCGGCCTTGGCCCACGGCACGAGCCCGGGCCTCGTGCCGAGCACGGCGCCGTTCCCGGATGGGATCAGGCCGGTCAGCGAGGTGATCCGGACGGTGATGCTGCCGTTCCCGGCGAGCGGCTGGCGGACGAAGTAGAAGTTGTCGCTCACCGCCTCGCCGCCCGGACCCACCGGGGGTATGGTCATGCATCCCTGGCCGGTCCGGGCCGGGCCGCCGCCCGTGCTCTGGCACGAGCTGCTGCTGGCCCCGGCGGCGAACAGCCCGATCCCCGCCGTCACCAGGACGGCGACGAGCGTGCCGATGACCCAGCCGCGGACGGTCCGGAACTTGGTCCATTCCGCGCGCAGGACCTGGGCGAAGCCGTCTCGTCCGGTCTGCTGGCCCGGCTGGTGCGGGGTAATCGTGGCGGTCATCGCGCCGCCCCCTCGGTGCTGGCCACGGAAGGCGTGGCGGCGCGGAACTCGACCGCGTCCCGGGTGAGCTCCATGTAGGCCTGCTCCAGGGTCGCGCGGTGCGCCGACACCTCCGAGAACGACACCCCGCTCTCGCCGAGCAGCGTCACGATCTTCTCGGCGGCCAGCCCGGAGACGATGAGCGTGTCCCGGTCGGTGGCGGCGACGATGGCCCCCGCGTGCGCCAGCACCGTCATCGCCTCCGACCGTGCGGTGGTGCGCACCGTGACCCGGCCGTCGGACGCGGTCGCGATCAGCTCCGCCACGCTGGTGTCGGCGATGACCTGCCCGCGACCGACTACCACCAGGTGGTCCGCGGTGTCCTGCAGCTCGCTCATCAGGTGGCTGGACACCAGCACAGCGCGACCCTGCGCGGCCAGTGACCGCAGGAACCCGCGCATCCACACGATCCCCTCGGGATCCATCCCGTTGAACGGCTCATCCATCATCAGCACCGGCGGATCGCCGAGCAGCGCCGCCGCGATCCCCAGCCGCTGCCGCATGCCCAGCGAATAGCCGCCCGCCTTCCGCCGGATCGCCGACTGCAGGCCCGACTGCTCGACCACCTTATCGACCCGCTTCGCATCGAGGCCCTGCGAGTGCGCCAGCCACAGCAAATGATTTCGGGCCGAACGGCTCGGCTGCAGCGCCGCGGCGTCCAGCAAGGCCCCGACGTGGCTCAGCGGATGCCGCAGGCTCTCATAGGGACGTCCGCCGATCAGCGCGGTGCCCTCGTCGGCCGCGTCCAGACCGAGGATGACCCGCATCGTGGTCGACTTCCCGGCGCCGTTCGGGCCGACAAATCCGGTGACCTGGCCCGGATGGACGGTGAAGGACATCCCGTCCAGGGCGAGCGTCGGCCCGAACCGTTTGCGCAGGCCGCTGAGTTCGATAGTTGCTTCCATACCAGAAAGGCTAGGGAACAGCGGCCCGGGTGGTCGTCACGCCGGGGAGCGGTCTTCGCCGTCACTGGCACGAGGGACGTCCGCGGCGCATCCCTCGCAGGAGGGACGGCACGATCCCCGGCCGGGGTGACGCCACGCCCGGCCCGAGCAGCGACAATGAGCTACATGGGCAGAGCAGGTGACTGGGCCGGCGGATGGCCGGAGCGGGGCCGGCGGATCGCCGCGTCCCCGCACGCCCCCGCCGTGGCCGGGGCCCTGCTCGGTCTGGCAGCGATGAGCGAGGCCATCGCGAAGGGCGCCGGGACCGACATGAGCGTGCCTAGCCTGGTCGGCCTCTCCGCGCTCGCGCTGTTCACCACGGCGCCGCTGGCCTTTCTCGGGCCGGCCGCGGCCGCCGTGGCCATCTGCGCGGCGAACGTGCTCTCGCTCGCAGCCTTCCAAACGCTGACGGCCGCGGGTCTGGCCGCGCAGCTGATCGCGCTGTACCGGCTGGGCCGCAGCGGCACACCATGGAGAGGCGGCCGGCCAAACCAGGCCTCATGGGATGCGGCCCAGTTCCTGGCGCCGGCCCTGGCTGTGCCGTTCCTGGTGCTGGCGCTGGCCGAGACCTGGCCCGCGGGTTCGGAGGAAGGCGTCCTGGTCGTGCTGCTGGCCTCGCTGGCCCCGGCGGCCGCGCTGGCCGGGATCGCCCAGCGAGCGCACAACGAGGCGCTGGTCCACCGCACCGCCCGGCAGGCCATCGCCGGCACCCTGGTCGAGCACACGGCCCGCGGGGAACGCGCGCGCATCGCCCGTGAGCTGCACGACGTCGTCGCGCACCACATCTCCGTGATCGCCGTACAGGCGGAGACGGCCCGGCTGGCCACCCCGGGGATGCCAGCCGCGGGCGCGCAGCGGCTACTGGAGATCGGCGACACCGCGCGGGCCGGCCTGACCGAAATGCGGCGGCTGCTCGGCGTGCTCCGCGAGGACGCGCAGGCGGCCGACCCAGGCCAACAGGACGCCGACCGCCATCCCCAGCCAGGCCTGCAGCAGCTCAACGAGTTGCTCGACGAGGCCAGGGACGCGTCAGGCACAGGTACCAGGCTCATCGTTTCCGGGCCCCCGGCGACCCTCGATCCCGGTGTCGAGCTGGCCGCCTACCGCATCATCCAGGAAGCGCTCACCAACGCCCGGCGGCACGCGCCCGGCGCCGCGGTCGACGTGGAGCTGCACTTCGCGGATGACGCTCTGGGGCTGCGCATCCGCGACAACGGTCCAGGCCCGCCCGTGGCGCAGTCCGTGGCCGCCGGGGGGCACGGGCTGCTCGGCATGCGCGAGCGTGCCGCGGCGGCCGGCGGCGAATTGCGCACCGGCGCCGCTCCCGGCGGCGGCTTCCTGATCGAGGCCACGCTACCCGCCAAAACGGAGATGACGTGATGACCAGTGCTCCCCCGGCGGTCCGGATCATCGTCGCCGACGATCACCACGTGGTGCGCACCGGCTTCGCCGCGCTGCTCGACACCCAGCCGGACTTCACCGTCGTCGGCACGGCCTGCGACGGGACCGAGGCGGTACGGATCTGCCTGGAGCTGTCCCCTGACGTCGTCCTGATGGACGTGCGGATGCCCGTCATGGACGGCATCGAGGCCACCAGGCAGCTCGCCGGATCCGGACCGGGCGGCCCGCGCATCCTGATCCTGACCACCTTCGACCTGGATGCCTACGTCTACGACGCGCTGTGCGCCGGCGCCAGCGGCTTCCTGCTCAAAGACGTCACCGCCGAGCGGCTGTTCGAGGGCGTGCGGGTCGTCGCGGCCGGCGAGGCGCTGCTCGCGCCCGCCGTCACCCGGCGCCTGATCAGCGAGTTCACCCGGCTGCGCCCAAGGCCCGACGCCCTGCCTTCGACCGCCCTCGCCACTCTCACCCCGCGCGAGATTCAGGTCCTGCGGCTCGTCGCAGAGGGCCTGTCCAACCCGGAGATCGCCGTCCGCCTGGTGGTCACCGAGGAGACCGTGAAGACGCACGTCAGCCACGTGCTGACCAAGCTCGGGCTGCGGGACCGGACGCAGGCCGTGGTCACCGCCTACGAGACGGGCCTGGTCGTGCCCCGGTCGAAAGACCCGGGATAGCGAGATTGCTGGCCGGGCGGGCGATGCTGCTACGCTGCGAGGATGGAGGTGCGCGCGGCATGATCGACTACATCGCAGCGGCCGTGCTGCTCGTCTTCATCGTGACCGTGCTCGTCGTCCTGTGGAGGCGCGAGCACCGCTAGGTCCTGCCGTGTCATGATCGGCTCATGACGAGCCCAGACGATGGCCGGGTCATCGAGGCGAACGGCATCTCCCTCTACGTAGAGGATCACGGCGACGGCGTCCCGGTCCTGCTGCTGCACGGCTGGCCGGATTCGGCCCGGCTCTGGCGGCACCAGGTCCCGGTCCTGGTGGCCAGCGGCTACCGGGCCATCACGCCGGACATGCGCGGCTTCGGGCGCTCGGAGCACCCAGCCGAGGTCCGCTCCTACGGGCTGCGTAACGTGGTCGGCGACGTCAGCGCGCTTCTAGACGGGCTCGGCGTGCCGGCGGCCCATGTGGTCGGGCACGACTGGGGCGCTGCGGTGGCCTGGCTCACCGCCATCCTCCGCCCGGACCGCGTCCGCACGCTGACCGTGATCTCGGTGCCGCATCCGCTCGCGCCGCCCACCCTGCGGCAATACGAGATGGCCTGGTATCAGCTCTTCTTTCAGTTTTATGGCGTTGCGGAGGCGACCATCTCACATGACGACTGGGCCTGGCTGCGCGCGTTCAGCCGCGGCGACGGGGACATCGAGGCGGCCATCGCGGACCTGTCCCGGCCGGGTGCGCTGACCGCGTCGCTGAACTGGTACCGGGCCAACCTCGCGCCACGGATGCCCGGCCCCGCGCCCGCCCTGCCGCCGGTCACCGCGCCGACCTTGGCCATCTGGTCTACCGAAGACCATTACCTGGACGGCGAGCGGATGAAGAAATCGGCGGCATTCGTCCAGGGACCGTGGCGTTATGAAGAGATCCTCGGCGCGAGCCACTGGGTGCCACTCGACGCGCCAGAAAAGCTGAACGAATTGCTGCTCGACTGGCTGCGCCAATAATAAGAAGGACTGTGTGCCTCTGCAAAACCCCCGTAACAGCAATGACGCCGGCCCGGGGGCACGCGGGGGGCAGATGTCGGGAGGGGACAAGGTGGTCGATTTGGTTATGGCGGGGTAGGGGTGCCCAGGCCGGCCAGGTAGGTGGCGAGCAGGCGGCGGCATGTCATATCCCAGCCCGGATCCGGCCCTCGCGGCTGGGCGAGCATCGCACCGAATACGACGATCTCGCGCGGGGTCACATTCTGCCTGATGGTGCCGTCCGCCCGCCCGCGGTCGATGATCTGCCGCAGGATCTGGTGGATCTGCTCGCGAATGGCACGGGTCTCCGGCGACCTCAGCGGCGGTCCGCCGTGCAGCGGCAGCACGAGCTCGTTGCGCTGGCTGATCGCCGCCTCGATGAATCGCCGCAGCGCTTCGGCCGCCGTCGTGGCGCCGCGCTCGGCGGCCTGGGCGTTGGCCAGCACCTGCTCGAACGACACGTGGGTGAGGTAGTCAAGCAGGTCTTCCCGGCTGGAGAAGTGCCGGTAGAGAGTTCCGATGCCGACTCCCGCGTCGGCCGCGATCGTGGCCATGGGCACCCGCGGGCCCTCCCGGTGCACGGCCCGGGTCGCGGCCCGGACGAGGGCCTGGTGGTTACGGGCCGCGTCACTGCGGGGTTCGCGTGAACTGCGCATGGCCGCCATGCGTTTATTGAAGCTGTCGCTTCCGCCACCGGCACGTGCGTTACACTCAAACGGACGAAATCCTCCGGATTTTGCCGGCTTGCCGCCCGACCTCATCCGCCAGCCGCCGCCATCGAAGCCGCAAGGAGGCAGCATGCCGTCTCAGCCTGCTCCGATCCCGCCCGACGACCCGTCGCGCAGGCTCACCGTCGCATGGCCAGACGAAGATCAGAGCCTGCCGCACATCGGGCTCGTCGGAGACACCTACACCATCCTCGTCACCGGCCATGACACCGCCGGCCGGTACACCCTCATCGACATGCACGTCCCGCCGGGCGGCGGGCCGCCACCGCACCGGCACGACTTCGAGGAAATGTTCACCGTCCTAGACGGGGAGGTCCGGGTGACGTTCCGCGGCGAGACCATCGTCGCCCGGGCCGGCCAGACCATCAACGTGCCGGCCAATGCGCCACATGCCTTCATCAACGCCGGAGAGGCACCCGTGCGGTTGCTATGCCTGTGCGCGCCGGCCGGGCAGGAAGAGTTCTTCACCCTGGTCGGCCAGCCCGTGGCCACTCGGACCGAGCCGCCGCCGCGGCTGGACGCCGAAGCGCAGGCCGCGTTCATCGCGAAGTCCATGATGCTCGCCCCGCAGTACAAGACCGAGCTGCTGCCACCACCCAGCCACGGCTAGCGGATCGTGGCAGTGACCGCCATCCTGATAATCGAGCCGACCGCGGCAGGCAGCGCAGCGGCCAAGACGAGCGGGCCGCGCCTGGCGCCGGGCGTGCCCGCATGAGCCGCCGGGTGCAGTTCGTTCTGCACAAAAGCGGGTACGGTGCCACAACCAGGACCAATTGCAGGATGTGCCCTGGCGTTACCCGGGGCGGGCGCCGAAGCGGGTCACGACCGTGGCGGCGACCCGCACCGCGAACTCCGCCGCGCTCACCAGGTCCGCGGCGGGCCGGCCGATCAGGTCGGCGGCCGGGGCGACGTTCAGCCACTTGCTCAGGAAGGCGCCGCAGAACGCGTCGCCGGCGCCGGTGGTGTCCGTCGCCTGCGCCGGATGCGCGGCGATCAGGACCGGCGCCTCGCCGGGGGTGGCCAGCACGCAGCCCGCACCACCTTGTTTCACCACCACGACGCCGTAGTACCTGGTCAGGCGGGCCGCCATCGAGAACGGATCCGGTTCGCCGGCGAGTACGGCGGCCTCGTCGCGGTTGGGGAAGCAGACCGCGGCGCCCTCGGTCCAGCGCAGGAAGGCCTCCGGCTCCAGCCGGGCCAGGAAGGCGGCCGAACCCGGGTCGATGGTGACGGCAAGCCCTCGGGCCCGAGCCTGTTCGAGCAGCCAGAGCGCCACCTCGAGCAGCGGCGGCTCGCAGAACGTGTACCCGGTGAGGTGCAGCGCCGCGGCGCCGTCGAGCAGGCCGGCCGGCACGTCGGAGCAGCGCAGCCGCAGGTTGGCGCCCCGGTCGGTGAACATGGTCCGCTCGCCGTCCGGCGCCACCATGATCACGATCGAGCCGGTCTCGGCCTCGCGGTCGGCGGCCAGGTGCGCGCGGACGCCCGCGCGGGCCAGTTCGCGCCGGTGGTACCCCGCGTCCCGGGCGCCGACCCGGCCCGCGAACACGACGTCAGCGCCGAGATGAGCCATCCACGCGGCCTGGTTGGCCGCGGCACCGCCCGGCCGGGCGAGGATCGTGGCCGGGGTGTCGCTGCCCGGCCAAGGTCCCGGTCCGTCCAGCGGCTTGACCAGCAGATCGTTGATCACGTCCCCGCAGACCACGACCCGGGAGGTGGTGCTGGAGGGGCTACGGGACAACACGCACGACGGATCGTTCGGACCAAGATTGTGAGATTTTGGCGGCTAGATCGATATTGCCGCGAGCGATGTCAAGGTTCACCGCGACACTCACCCCTCCGGTGACCTGCTGGATCGCCTCGAGCAGGAAGGGGCTGACGGCCTTGCCGCGGATGCCGCGGGCGGCCGCGGCGGCCAGCGCGCCGGCCAGGGCGTCGTCGAGCAGCTGCGGGTCGAGCTGCCGGCCGGGTGGCAGCGGGTTGGCGACGAGCAGGGCGGCTCGCTCGCCGAACGCCTCCCTGGCCGCCATGATGTCGGCGATCTCCTCCGGGCTGTCGGCGCGCCAGTCCAGGTCACAGCCGGAATCCGAGAGCCAGAAGGCCGGGAAGCGCGAGG
>Ga0074046_10000831_pt1 | contig 28432 bp, 25 predicted proteins | sample BogForMeECP23OM3_FD_94441 | JGI IMG/M metagenome (GOLD analysis project Ga0074046, IMG submission 94441) | Bog forest soil microbial communities from Calvert Island, British Columbia, Canada - Bog Forest MetaG ECP23OM3 | ecosystem: Environmental > Terrestrial > Soil > Wetlands ... | reverse complement strand
CGCCACCTCCCCGAACGGCTCTCAACGAACACGCCAGACCCGGCTCGAGGGCACCTGCCATTAAAGATTACCCACGACCAGCTCAGCGCGTCGGGTCGGGCAAGATCATTTGGCAGAGGACACCTTGATCCAGCAGGTCAGGCGGCAGATGCTCGATGTCTGCCCGGTCGGGGAAGGGGATCAGGTCCTGGACGTGGGCTGCGGGCTCGGGCACGAGGCGCGCCGCCTGGCAGAGCGGGTAGGCGCGCAGGGGCGGGTGGTGGGGACCGACGCTAACCCGGCCATGATCACCGAGGCCCGCCGGCGTGTAGCGGGCCTCAGCCTCTCCATCGCCTTCGACGTCGGCGACGCCCACCAGATCGACTTCCCGGACAACACTTTCGATCTGTGCCGGACCGAGCGCGTCTTGCGCTATCTGGACAGACCGGAGGCAGCGGTGGGGGAGCTGGCACGCCTGGCCCGTCCCGGCGGATCCGTGCTGGCCTTTGACTTCGACTCCGATCAGACCGTGGTCGATGCGCCGGACCCGGCGCTGACACGCCGGATCGCGGAGGTGCTGGATGCGGCGGTACCTCACCCCTGGATCGGCCGCCAGCTCTTCAGGCTATTCCAGCGGGCTGACCTGCGTGACGTGCGAGTCGTCCCTCACGCCATTTGCCTGTCCGGAGCGGCCGGGTTTGCCGTCTACCAGCAACTCAACCGGGGAACGATTGACCGGGCCAGGCAAGCCGGCCAGATCACCGCCGATGAGGTGGCCGCCTGGTGGGCAGCGTTGGAGCGGGCGGCCGAGGCGGAGACGTTCTTCTCGGCGGTTCTCGGATTCATAGCCGCTGGCTGCAAACCGTAGCGACGGAGCCAGGACTGGGAACTGATACCCGGTCACCGACCTGGAGGCCCGCCAGCTCACCCCACCGCAACCGACCAGCGCCAGCACTGGTACTACATAGCGGTAGTGCCCCTTGCGCGCGGGCTTTACCGGGCTTTCGTTAGCCTTGGTCATCCTCGCGGGTCCAGTGCGGGCGGCGAAACAGGCGTCCCATGACGTCGTGCAGGCTATGGCCCGAGTCCTGCAGCGCATCGACGTGGTACACCGGCGCCCCTTCAGGTGGCGGCAACTGGGCGGCCTGCGCGTCGTCCAGGCTGCACCAGATGTGGCTCCGCGTGATCCGCTGCACGTAATCGGCGTCGATGAAACGCAGGCCAGCCTTGGTGGCGATCACAATCCCATCGAATACATCGACTTCGGGCACTTCCAGCACATGCTCAAGGGTGCCGATCTGCGTGCCCGTGCTGCTCAGTACCGGGGTCCCGCGGACTGCCGCCTGGTAGGAAATAGCTGTCTCGTCAGTCATGCTGGCACCCGTCTCGCCACGAGGTAGCCCGGTCATCTGGGGCCCGCCGGACCCCGAGGAGCGTACCACCAGCACGGCTGGGCCTGCACATGGAGGTGCGAACCAGACGCGGGGCGCGTGGAGCAGACGCGGACCAGGGTGGCGGCGCCGCCCTACCCGGCGGATCGCGGCGGCGTGCCCGGCGTGTACGGCCAGCCGACCCCCGCGATCGCCAGGACCTGCTGCTGCATCGGCTGCCCGGAGCTGGTGTTTTCGTCGAGCGGGGGCAGGGACGTCGCACTACTGACCGTTACGATATGGCAGCCGCTGTACCCGGCGGTCACGCTGGCTACCACCTGGCCGCCGGGGCTCGTCCTGAAGGTGAGCTGCATCGCGGCGCCGTTGTCGACCGGGCAGCTCATGATGCCTGGCTGGATCGGGTCGAGGCCGTTGATGACCGCCACGATGCTGGTCACCTTGGCCGGATCGGCGATCGTGAATGCGTGGTCGAGCTTCTCCCGGCTGGTGTCGGGATCGTGGTCGAGCTTCTCCCGGCTGGTGTCGGGATCGGAGCCGAACACCGGGGTCACGGTCACCACCCTGGCGTCGGATGGGATCCGCCCGGCGGACGCCTGGACGGCGTGCCAGACGGCCAGCCCGATCGCGACGCAGGCGAAGCCCGCGAAGAAGTACAGGATGCGGCGCCGGTAGGGCCTGGCCGCCGCGAGGATGTTCGTCATGGCACTGGGACGGGCCCCCGCCACTCGGGGTTGCGGTTGCTGCCGAACCGTTACCTGGTGACCGCCATGGACATCCGGCTCAGGCGACCAGTCCAGGGCGGGCCGTTAATGGCCGCCCGCAGGCTGGCGATCCCCGCATCCGCTGCACCCCCTCGTGCACCAGCACGCGATCGAACAGGTTGCCTTCGCTGGCTTGTCAAGTCCGCGATAGGCCAGCTTCTTCCCGTCACCCAAGAAAATCAAGTCCGATAATCCAAACGGAGTGGGTTCACCCGTTCGGTCCATTCCTCTTGCTCATGCCGGCGGCAGCAGTGGCCGCTGTTCGTCACGAAGCCGTGCGCGGGCAGGAAGGAGGCACTGTCGAAGTGCAGCAGGTCCGTCTCTGTGGCGCTGGCCAGGTCGAATTGAGCGTTCAGTCATGACGGAACAGATGTCCGGCGAGTTGATCTACGAGTACACATGCCTTACTACCAGCGCTCGACCAGATGCTCCCGGCCCGGCGGCGGTTCGTAGGGCTCGGGCCAGAAGTCCGTGACCCGGGTGATCAACCCATCAGCAAACTCGAAGAACGCCATCCCGTCATCGATGCGGCCATCGAGTCGGGACTCGAACCACACCACCCCGTGCCGCTCGTCGGCGATTATGACCTTCGGCCGCAGATGCCAGTCGCCGGAATACTCCTGATTGAACCGCAGGTAGCGATCACGTCCGCGGATACGCTCCCGTGACTGCGGGATCTCGTAGACCACGCCGGGGTGCAGCAACCCGGTCCAGTTATCCCAGTCCCGGGCCTCCAGGCTTGCGATGAAGTGCTCCACAATCTCATGGTTGCCGGTCACATCGGCAACTTACCGCACGGCGAATGAGCCACGTCACGGCTGCCTGCTGCTAGGCCGTTTCGGCCTCGGGCCAGGACGAGGTCTCCGGCAGCATCCCGGCATGCGGTGCCTCGAGTGAGGCGTCAGGGTTCACGATGACAGCCCCGATCTGTCTCGTGAGGGCCCGGATCGTCGCCTCGGCGACGAGATGCATGATCGCCCGGTCCAGTCCGGCGCCCACGCTGCCCAGCGGCGGCCGGTAGGATCCCGACACCGCCAGCACGGAGGCCTGTTCCCCGGCTCGGGTGAGGGTGATGTCGGCGTCCAGCACCGGGAAGAGCCCGCCCGTTGTCCCGTTGGCTTCCCAGCGCAGCGCCCAGACGGCCGAATCCTCGCGGGTCACCAGGTGCCGGAACTGCACCTTGACGAGCCTGAACACGCCCCGGGTCCGGAGCGGGCCGACCTGGGCTTGGTCAGCACCCCATTTGTTGGCATTTTCGGAGGCCTGGTGCAGCAGTCCGCCACCCCGACCGGCCAGGTTCGCCAGCCTGGCATGGGCGGCGTTGAAGCCGACTTCCAGCCGTGTCTCGGCACCAATGAACATAACGTCAAGTGAATCAGAATGACGGGCGTGAAGGCATGGGACGTAGGTCCTCGATTTCCCGGCCGGAAGTCCACTGCCAAACCTGCCGTGTACCCGCATGGAGCTGAGAATCCCGGGGAAAGGGCGTCTTCGCGGCCTACGCAATTGCGTACGGGATTTCCGTCGGAACGCATGGCATGGGGGTGCCCACACGATGCAGTACAGCGCGGTCACGGACCGGCCTCCGCTGAGCAATCGGCTCGCGCCTTGGTCCAGGTGTCCGCGGCGCGGGTCCAGGTGTCCGCGGCACGGATGATCCCGCGGTGATTACAGGCCGCCGGTAGCCCCACCCGCCGATCAGGCTGACCTGCAAAGCCTCCTGGACCTGTACGGCGTCACCAGCGCACGCCGCGCGGAACTGACCGCGCTCGCCGAGGAATCGCGTAAGTCGGGCGCAATTCACCGAATTGCCCAACGTCGATGTCAGAATCCTTCCCTTGGCCGGGGCGCATATGGTCGCGACCGGGTCGTTCTGCGACGCTTCATTTCCTCCGAGTCGCTTAACGATAGCTATTATCAACGGCACGGGGTGCGGGCTGAAGACATCGCGCGCGCGACGTGGCGGAAGAGCTCTATGAGCGGCTTCAACGGCAGCTGCTTCGAGATAGCGCGACTGCAGGCCGACCGCGTCGGGGTCAGGGACCACTCGCTCGGCCCAATCTGGACGGCCGGGCCGGGTGTGCCGCATTTGACCTGGTTCATGGCTTCGGCAGAATATGGAGCGGCAGACCGTGCCGAGGGGAATCGTCGGGCCATGGACGGGAAAGACACGCGTGAGAGGCCCGAGCGGGCAGGCCGCGGGGCCGGCGAGGCATTTGACCTTGTCGCGTCGAAGCTACTGCGTCCCTTGGTGCGGCCGGGAACCGTCCGCCGTTCCGCTCTGCTCGAACGGCTGGCCAACGGCAATGCTCATCGGCTCGTCTCGGTCGCCGCGCCGGCCGGCTATGGGAAGACCACGCTGTTGTCGCAGTGGGCTGCGCGCGCTGGCCAGGCCTTCGCCTGGGTGTCGGTCGAGGAGCCGACCGAGTTGCGGGTCCTGCCGCTCCTGGCCACGCACATGTCGTTCCCGGAGATCGCTGACCAGTTGTTCCTCTCACCGCATACCGTCAAGTCGCAGGCCATGTCGATCTACCGGAAGCTGGGGGCCACCTCGCGCCACCAGGCGGTCACCTATTCCCGTGAACTAGGGCTCCTGGAGGGGTGACGCCATCAACCGGCGTCAGGCGGATCCAGCCCGACCGGGAACTGGACCGGCGCATCGCGGCGCTGGCGCTGCCCGCGCTCGGGTCGATAGCCGCCGAACCCGCGTACAGCCTGGCCGATACCGCCATCGTCGGCCACCTGGGCCGGGCGCCGCTGGACTCGCTGGCGATCGCGACCACCGCGCTGACCATGACGGCCTGGGTGGCCATCTTCCTGACCACCGCGACGACCTCGGCGGTGGCCGGGCTGGCGGCGAGCCGGGCCACCGACCGCGCGGCCCGTTCGGCCGGGGCGGCCTACCTGGTGGCCGCGGCAGGCGGGACGGCGGTCGCGGTGGCCGTGATCGTGGCGGCGCCCTGGGTCGCGGCCCTACTCGGCGGGCACCAGTTCAGCGCGCACCAGCTCGTGCTCTCCGGCTCGGTCGGCTACCTGCGGGCATCCGCCGCCGGGCTGCCCTTCCTGTATCTGTCGTACGCGGGGAACGGGCATCTGATCGGGCTGGCCGACGCCCGCACGCCGTTGCGGATCGCGGTCACCGCGAACGTGCTGAACGTGGCGCTGGAGCTCCTCCTGGTGTACGGCGTGCACCTGGGCCTGATCGGCTCGGCCTGGGGCACCGTCATCGCCCAGGTCGCGGCCGCCGCGCTGTATGCCGCCGCCTCGTGGCGGCGGGCCCGGGTGCGGCCGCGTCGGCCCGGGCGGGCCGAAGTCACCGCGCTGCTGCGGGACGGCCACCAGCTTTCCGTCCGGACGATCGCGCTCGGGGTGGTGCCGCTGACGACGACGGCGATCGCGGCCCGGCTCGGCCCCGTCGCGCTCGGCGGCCAGCAGATCGCCATGCGCGTGTGGTACCTGCTGGCGCTGCTGCTCGACGCGCTGGCGGTTCCCGCGCAGGTGTACGTCAGCTCATGCCTGGGTGCCGGTGATCACGAAGGCGCGCACCTGGTCGGGCGGCGCACCATGCGGCTGGGCCTGATCGCCGGGATCGGGCTCGGCGTCCTCACCGCGACGCTGGCGTTCTGGGTGCCCGCCCTGTTCACCTCCGACCTAGCCGTCCGGCACGCCGCCACGGTGGCTCTGCTGGTGGCGGCCCTGACTCAGCCCTTGGCCGCGCTGGCGTTCGTCCTTGACGGCCTCATCCTCGGCCTGTCCGACTACGTCGCCATGCGACGCGCGATGATCCTGGCCATCTTGGCCTACGTTCCGGTGGCGGCGCTGGTCCTGCGCTTCCCCGGGCTGGGCCTGCCCGGAGTATGGGTCGCCCTGGGGCTCTGGCTCGCGGCCCGCGCCGCGCTCCTCGGCCGGCGCTGGCGGGCCGAGTTCAGGGGGTCTAGACGCCCGCCAACCGGGGCTTTACCGTCCCAAGAGTGGGCCTGACGCGAACTCCGCGGTCGCCGTCGGCGGGAAAATGCTGGTCATGCCGACCTGACCCGGCGGCCGGGGCTGGCTGCGGCGGATGTCGTCGAGCCGGGCCCGTTCGGCCCCATGGTCTTTTTGCCGGCGTGTCGGTCCGGGCGGGAGCACCGGAGTCGGGCAGAATACAACAAGGCCCCCTTCATGTATGAGATGAAGGGGGCCTTGTCCGGCCGCGCCGCGCCAGATCGGCCAGTTGCCTGACTTCCGGCACCGCAGGCCGCCCGCCGGTGCCAGACACCCACCCGAACCGCCGGTTTCCCGGCTATTCCGGTGTCCCGGGGTTTACCCCCGGATGGTCCCCGTTTCCAACGGTAAGAGTATTTTTACAGCCTTCGCGATGGTTGCGCAAGAGCCTGCGGGAAGCCATTTTCAGTTTTTCCGCGTCAACAGGCTGTCCACAGAATGCCGCCGGTTATTCGCACGTCATAACGGTTATCCACCGGCTTTTGCACACCCTGTCCACAAACTCATCCACAGGTCACCTGGTGTAATTCGGAGAATACCAGGTTGGGCGGCTTTCGAGAGTTAGCCGTACCGGTGATGCTGGTCCGTTCGGCGGCCTGATCAGGCGAGGGCCGGAGCAGCCAGCACGGCCTTGAGGTCGGCCCGGCCCGGCGGGCCCGGGCCGGAAACCACGCCTCCTGGTCCAGGGCGATGCTGTTCTCGGCCTCGCCGCGGATCACCAGCCGGGCGCCGGAGGCGGTCACTACCTCATGAACCTCGCGGCGGCTGTCCTGGTTATTGCGGCAGGGCCGGACCTGCTCACCGCACGCCTGCCGTACCAGCCGGGGCAGTACGCTTCCGGTGAGATACCCCGCCTTCCAGCTGGTCCTGCGGTCCGGTCACGTAGTCATCATGGCCGCATTGGCACCACGCTATTTCCGGCGACCGCCGGTAAATACAATTGCCCTCTCCTGCGCGCCGACCTACCATGGATGTATGACGACATGGCAGCAGCCGAAGCAGCCGGGTACTTGAACCCGGTCTCGCAACTCGAGGCTGCCCTGATCGGTGGAGTGGTTGCTGTGTAAGCGCCAAGAGGCACTTGCCGGCAACCGCCCCAGGGGAACCTCGGGGCGGTTTTCATTTACTTAGGGATGAGCCAGCGGATAGGCAGCCGGTCCCCAAAACCGGAAAAATGCGGGTTCAACTCCTGCCGTCCCTGCGAGCCTCTCGTACAGGCCTGGTTTTTGACACGTCCAAAGTGTGAGCACCAAACGGCAGCCCGAAGCGGCTACGCGGAAGCCTGCCCGTGGGGGTGACAGCTAAGGAGCGGGCGCGCCCTGCAAGCGTTGCCGTAGCCGGTTCGATTCCGGCCATCTCCACTCTCGGGATGTGGTGTAAGGGTTTAGCGCTCCGGTTTCGGGACGTGGACAGCGCAGGTTCAAGTCCCGCCGAGCGCACGGCCGTAATGCCCTTCGGACCGGCGTCCGACCGCCCCTGCACAGGCGGTGGCCCAGCTCGACCTGGGGAAAGGGCTCTGATGGGGAATGGGGTAATCAGGCAGCCCGATAGCCTTTGACGCTAGAGGTGCGCGTCCGAATCGCGCTTCCCCAGCTCGCGCCCTTCGGACCGGCGTCCACGTGTCCTCGGTAGGGACGCGCCGCCCGGATCGGCATCGGGGAAGGGCTCGCATGCGGTTGTAGCTCAGCAGGTCAGAGCACCACCTTGCCGAGGTGGGGGCCCGGGTTCAAATCCCGGTAACCGCTCGCACGCCGTTCTAGCCCAACCGGTAGAGGCGCCCGGTCCAGACCCGGAGGTTCGCGGTTCGAATCCGCGGTACGGCACGTGGATGAGGTAGCAGAGCAACGCCCGACCAAGCAGGTCATCGTCATCCGCCGCGACCTGAGGATGCGCCGCGGCAAGGAGATCGCCCAGGGCGCGCACGCGTCGGTGGCCTGGCTGGCCGAACGTGTCCTGGCGCGGCTGCCCCCCGCGGGCAGCGTGGATCACCTCGAGTTCTCCGCGGCCGAACGGGCCTGGCTCACCAGTAGCTTCCGTAAGGTCACCGTCAAGGTGGGCTCCGAGCCCGAGTTGCTGGCCGTATACGAAAAGGCCCTGGAATTCGGGCTGGCCGCGCACTTGATCACCGACCGCGGCCTGACCGAATTCGGCGGGGTTCCGACTCGCACGTGCCTGGCCATCGGCCCGGATTACGATGACCTCATCGACCCGGTGACGGGCGACCTCGAGCTCTACTGAGGATCTTTACCTGGTTCGATTCCGTTCCGCGTCTGTTCGACTCGTAGTCCAACGGACAGGACAACAGCGTCCTAAGTGGCGAATGCGCGTTCGACTCGCGCCGAGCCGACCCGAAGTGCTCACGCTGTGGACCCGGCTCGCTCGCCACGCCAAGATCGTTATGGTCAGTCAGCGAATGGACTGAAGCACGAGAATGCCCTCGGTATCTTCAACGACGTGATCATGGGCTTGGAGGAGGTCCCCAAGTGACAGCGACGTTGTCCGAAAGGGAGCCAGAGCACAGCTCGAACGCCGGGAAAATGCGGGGGAGCCAGGACCATTACGCCGCCTACCTGGCCAACACCGACGGCTTCGAGGTCGAACTCGTCGCCCGCGCACCATGAGGTAAGTCCCCGATTGGCTCCGCGGTCTCCTCTTCGGTTACCGGGGCCACCTCCAGGACCATGGCGCCTGCGGGACGGTTCTCGGAGATCCACGTGTCGATCCGCTCCCACCAGTCATAGAGCCACTGGACCTGGGCCTCGTGATCGGCCGAACGCGGCACCTCACCGGACCGCACCCGCCACCACCGGGCCCGGATGACCTGGTCGATCGGGAACTTCCCCCAGACGTCGCCGAGGGTGACGATGTTGTCCAGCCCCGCGTGCGCTACGAAGATCACGTCAGCCTCGGGACAAGCCGAGATGGCCGCCAACGCCCCGCCAGGCCGCGGCGGGAGCAGGTTCGGCATGTGCCGGGCTCGCGCCGCCAGGTCCAAACGGCCCTGGTGTTCCAGCCGCCGGATCCCCCGGCGCCAGCGATGCGGTGTCCAGTTCCCGCCCTCAGGGAAGATGACGAGCGCGCCGTTCTGGTCGAGCCCGCGGGCCAGCCGCTCGATCTCCCTGGTGAAGATGCTCTCGCCGGTCTGGCGGTGCCTGATCCACACGTTCGGCAGCCGGTTGCCGACGATGTCGACGCTGGGGTCGAGCTGCAGCGCGGCTTTCATCACGACCCGCGGCCGCCGCTGGTAGACGGTCAGCAGCTGGTGGACGAGCAGGAACGAGTCACCGGGTCCGGCGTGCCGGCTGAGCACGATGACCGGCCGGGCCAGTCGTGCCAGGCGCTCCTCAGCGGTGAATTCGGGCTCCTCGACCTCGACCCGCAGGCCGTAGGTCCCCTCCGCCCCGCGGTATATGAGGTCAAGGAACCACCGCATGACCGCGTAGTGGCGGCTCTGGTAAGGCTCGGTGCGCAGCCGGCCGCCGAACCCGCTCACCACCCATAGCCCCGCCAGCATGACCAGCGCCACGCTCTCCGCGACGAACCAGACCAGCACGAAGCCCACCAGCCGCAGGCTCCGCATGTGGCCGGCCCGCGGCCGCGCGGCCAGACCGAAGACCAGGGCCAGCACCGCCAGGAACGGCGAGAGCACCAGGAACCCGACCGCGAGGATGATCACGAGCGGCGCCAGCACGAGGCGGCGGATCAGCCTGGGTGGGAGCATGCGCCCCTCCCGTCATCGGAGGCCGGGACCACTTCGGAGTCAGCGTCAGGTTAGTCCCTGGCCGGCGCCGCGAGGTAGCCTTACCGCGCCCGCGATGGACCACCGCGTGACGGTGTTCGTGCATCCACGGTTGGAGAGAAGCTGGAACACGTGAATCCGGCCGAGATGGTGTCCGGCCCGCAGCCTACGCGCGTGCCGGGTGTCCGGCGAGGGCGGAGGGACGAGTTGATGACCTGGCGGAAGAGCATCACGTCGGTCCTGCTGTGGGTGGTGTGGCTCGCGACGCGGACGGCCCTTTACCTGCCCGCCACCGTCCCGGGCCGGGACGGCGACGCGGGCCTCTACCAGCAGTGGTACACATGCTGTTTCTCCCACGGCACTTTGCCGGTGGCCGACACGACGTGGCAGTATCCGGCTGGCGCAGCCCTGGTCTTCTGGCTGCCCGGCCGGCTGCCGGGCAGCTACGTGGAAAACTTCATGTTCCTGGCCATCGGCTGTGACCTGGCCATCACGGTCATGCTGTGCTTGTCGGCCCGGCGCGGCGGGTCCCTGGCCGGGGCCTGGTACTGGGTGTGCGGCGTGCCGTTGCTCGGCCCGGTCATCGTCGGCCGGTTCGATGTGGTCCCGGTCGCGCTTTCCGTCGCCGCCCTGTGCGTGACCGGCCGTGGCGGCGTCCGCGGGGCCCTGGTTGGAGCCGGGGCGGCGGTCAAGGTCTGGCCGGTAACGCTGCTCGCCGGGACGGCTCCCGGCCAGGGGCGCCGCAGTATTGCCGCGGCCGCGGCCGTGTTCGCCGCGGTCTGCGTCATCGGCGGCAGCGGAACCGCGAGCTTCCTCGCGCACCAGAACGCCCGCGGCGTCGAGATCGAATCGGTCGCCGCGACGCCGTTCATGATCTGGCGGCAAGCTGGCTGGCCCGGGACGGTGGTGTACCGGTTCGGCGCGTACCAGCTCAGCGGGGCGCACGTCGCGCTCGCGCAGGACGCGTCCCGCCTGGGCCTCATCCTCGCCGCGGCGGCGGTGATCGGCTGGCGGCTGCTGATCGCCCGCGGCCGCGTACGATGGCGGCCGGAGTTCGCGGCTGACGCCCCGCTCGCCGCGACCTTGCTGTTCCTCGTGGCCAGCCCGGTGCTCAGCCCGCAGTACCTGCTCTGGGTCACCGGCCTCGCCGCGGTGTGCCTGGCCACCGGGCACACCACGCAGCGCCCGGTCGCGCTGGCCGTGCTGGCCGCGGCCGGGCTCACGCAGCTGATCTTCCCGGTCGGGTGGCCCAGCCTGGTCGACGGATCCGACGCGGTCACCGGCGTTCTGGCGGCCCGCAACCTGCTCCTGGTCACAGCCGCCGCGCTGTCCTGCTGGCGGATACTCCGCGCGTCCTCACCCGGTTTCCGCTACCCAAGGCGGCAGCCCAGGACTACGGTGCGAAGTGACCCGGTGGCCGTCCGCGAGAGCTAGGCCCGCTGCGTAAACGCGCTGATCCGCCTGCACGAGGTGCGGTGGGCCACCGTGCGTGATGCGCCGGGACATGCTGGAACGGAGCGTGGGTGCCGGGTAGCGCGTCCGGGCTACCGCGGTGGCGGGGCCAGGGGGGCCAGGTCCGAGCGGCCGGTCAGCAGGAACCAGGTGACCAGGCCGGTGATCAGGGCGGGGGCGGCGGGCTGGCCCGGGATCAGGTGGAGCACGGCCAGGGACAGCAGGGAAGCGGCGGCGGCGCGGATGAGCAGGCGACGCGGGCGGCCGTGGCGGATCCGGGCGGGCAGCTGCCCCACGGCGGCGATCAGGTCCCGGGGCCGAGCGGACCGGAACCGCCCGGCGGGCCGGGACGGCCGGACGGCGGGCTCCGGGCCGGCGCCATCGGCGGCCGAACCAGGAACGACCTCCAGGGGAGAGGTGTCGTCGACCGCCATGCCCAGGTCGGCGAAGGCCTCGCTGCGGCCCCAGGGCGTGCGCAGCGCGGCGTAGGCGGCGGTGGCCGCGGTGTACCGGGCGACGTCCCCGCCGCCGGGCCGGTCGGGGTGGGTGGCGGCGGCGATGGCGCGCCAGGCGGCGCGGACCTGCTCGTCGGTCAGGTCGGGACGGGCCGGCAGGCCGAGCGCGTCGAACGGGTTCACGGCCATCGGGCACCTCCAGGTCCGAGGACGTCATCGAGGTTGGCCGGAAGGGGCTCGGCCGCGGGCGCGGCTTCCCGGCGGGGGGCGGGCAGGTCGACCGGGGCCCGCGCGGGGAGCAGGCTCAGCGGGGCGGGCTGCGGCCGGGCGACCTGGACGAAGGTGGCCGCGCCGCGGTGGATGTAGCAGGCCTGCCCGACCGCCAGGCGGCGGATCAGGTCGGGGTCGGCGTTCCAGGCCCGCGCCTGGTGGGTGGTGCCCCGGTCGCCCCACGTGGCACCGACGAACTCGTGCGCGGTCTGCAGCACCCGGCGCTGCCCGGCCAGCGCGGCCAGCGGCTCGGGGTGGGGGGTGCCCATGACCCAGATGCCGCCGTCGGCGGTGGCCGCGATCCGGTACCGCTCGTCCTCGTCCCGGCCCAGGCCCTGCCAGGTCTGGGCGGAGACCTGCACCCCGATGCCCAGCGACCGGCCGCGCTCGTACAGGTTGGACAGCGGCACGCGGCGGGACACGGCACTGTAGTCGTCGGCGGCGAGCAGCATCGCGCGGGGCTCGGCGGCGGTACCGGTGGCGGCCCGGGCGGCCAGTTCGGTGAGGGCCATGGCCTGGGCCTCGGCGACCGACGGCTCGCGGGTGCCTTCCAGGATGAAGTACCACGCGTCGGCGTCGGCCAGGGTCCCCGGGCCGTCCAGCGCCGGGCCGAGCCGGCCGAGCAAGGTGGCGAACCGCAGCTGGATGTCGGGCAGGTGCCGGGCCGCGCCGCGCACCCGCTCCAGTTCCTTCGGGTGCAGGCCGTCCCCCCACGCGCGCTGTAGCCACCTAACGTCCAGGCGATCCAGGAACGCCGCCGCGTTCAGTGGCGGCCCGCCGGGCGCCATGGTGGCGAGCGTGAGGACGGCCTGCATGATGTCGGCGTAGTAGGCGGCCGCCCCGGTGCCACTGTCGATCATCTGGTAGAGCAGGATCGCCAGGTCGTTCGGCGGAAGATCCCACAAGGCCAGCCTGGCCTCGTCGGGCCAGATCGCCACCCGGCGGGCCCCGGCGCCGTACAGCAGCCGCCGGGTGCGGTCCGCCTTGGTCCGGGCGTCGCGGCCGCCCTTGCAGTCCAGCACGACCAGCAGCGGCCGCGGGCCGCGGCCGGCCCGGGCCGCGGCCAGGGCGGCGGTGAACCAGCCGGCCCACAGCCGCATCATCAGGTTCGTCTTCCCGCTGCCGGTCGCGCCGACGATCACCATGTGCCGGGCGCACGCCGCGGGCGAGATGGTGAACACCGGGTGCCAGCGGTGCCCGATGGTGCGGATGGTGCCACCGACCGGTATCCGCTCGCCCCGGGCCAGCAGCGGGACGCTGCCCGGCGCGGCGGTCCGGCCCTTGGCCGTCCGGACCTGGCGTTTCCACTGGCGGACGTCGAACGTGATCGGCGCGGAGGCCGTCCAGCCGCCGATCCCGGTGGTCAGCGCGTAGATCCGCCACGCCCACGCCAGCGCGGCCAGCCCGAGCCCGGCCGGGATCGCGGCGGGTGCCACCAGCAGGAACGTCCGGGTCGCGCCGATGACCGTGAGGTGATGCCAGCCGCGCGCCCAGTCCCGGACGGGGGCCAGCGCGATGGCCGGCCAGGCGGGATGCCGGGCCGCTTCGGCCGCTAGCCACACGGCCGTGACCGGCAGCAGGCAGGCCGCGGCGGCACGGCCCAGCCGGGCCGGGGGCCAGCCGCGCAGCCACGCCGCGGCGTATCCGGTGAGCCCCACGAGGGTCACGGGCCAGGCGGCGACCGCGGCCGCGGCCAGCAGCAGCCAGCCCATCACCTTGACCATCTTGCGCAGCAGCCACAGGCACACGGTCAGCTTGAGCCACGCCCAGACGCTCATCGCCGTGGCTCCGGGGTGAACGCGGCGGCCGGCAGGTCCCGGACCGCGACCCTGTTCTGCTCCCCGGGCGGAAGCGAGGCCGCGGCCCGCAGCACCACCGGGCGGGCGGCCGGGGCGGTCAGGTAGACGACGGTGGCGTACCGCATCGGGGACAGCAGCCCGGTCATGATCGCGGTGGTCCGGGCGATCGGCTTGGGGGTCAGCTCCACCTCGATCGCCCAGACCTGCCCCGCGTAGGGGCTGCCCTCGATGCTGGGCCAGTGGATCTCGGCGTCCGGGACGTGCTCGTGGCGCCCGGCTGCGGGCTGGGCGGCGCGCAGCCGCCGTTCGGAATGCCACCACGCCCGGCCGTCCGACCAGGCCTGCCCGGCGGCCAGCCACAGCCGGACGGCCAGGACCGCGCGGATATGCGCCAGGCGGGCCAGCGCCGGGCGGGTCGCGGGGAAGCCGAGCCCGGTGGCGGTCATCCCGTCCCGGGTCAGCCAGCACCACGCCGGGCCCGGTCCGAGCTGCCCGGTGAACACGTACCCTTCGCGGCGCCACCGGGCCACGATCTTCCTCAGCCGTTCCGGGTGGGCGCGCAGCGCCGCGGCGAGCAGGTCGTACGGGACCCCGTAGTGCTCGCCGCAGAGCAGCAGCCCGTCGATGTCGCGCTGGCTCAGCCGGACCGCCGCGGTGTCGCCGCGTCGCGTCTTGGTACCGCCGCGCCCCGTCCCGGTATGGCCGTGTCCCGCGTCGGTATTGCTGCGTGCCGCCTCGGTATGGCCGCGGCGCGACGGGTTCGCCGCGGTGACGGTGCCGTGTGCCTGTGCCTGTGCCTGTGCCGTCATGATGTCCCCAAGTTTTACCGCAGTAACATCAGTCCCATAAGCCCCGCGTGTCCGGCTGCACGCGAGATGTGACGATTGTTCCGCCGGTACGGGCGGTCGGTGGGGACGCGCGGCATCCGTAAGCGCATCGTCATGATTACCTTCTGTGATACCGCGGCCGTCATCCGGGGCGGCGGCCGGGATGTCTGGTGGATCGGACGGGCTTCCTTCTGTTCCAGAAGTCTCGCAACTGGAGCCGTTTCCGCCGCGCGCGGGCACTCACCCGTCGAACCGAACTCTCCCGCTCCTGCGATGCAGTCCCTTTGAACCGACGCGCAACGCCGGCCATCATCGTGGGTAGTTACCGGCGTATCGCGGGGGTAACTACCCACGATCATCGACGACGCGCCAGCGGTCGCACCACGGGTCACTGTGCTCACAACAACGGTGATCGCGGATCGTTGCTCCCGCTACCAGGAACCGGAACGGGGCCTCTTCCTACCGTCATGCCGCGATGAAGGACATCCTGGGGCTGCCGAGCGCGGCTTCGGAGGCCTTCGGCCATTAAGAGCGGCACCGGGGCTGTGATCAGACCAGACGGGCGAGCGCGAGGATCAGCCTGGCGGCAGTGTCATCGCTGGCCGACTCGGGACCGGCCAGGCGGATGAGGGTTTCGTCCTCACGGTCAGCGTGCATCGGTTCCGGTGGCGCGCTGGTTCTGTTCTATCCATGCTGTCCCGTCTGCGTAGGCGCGCTTGACGGTGGCGCCTACCCGCTCATCGCCGGTGTAGATGTTTTCCGGGCCGATCAGGTCGGTGACGCCGGTCACGCGGAGCTGTTCCTGGATCCGTTCACTGGCCGAGACAATGACGAGCTTGCTGCCGGCGGCGGTGAGGGCCTGGGCATAGCGGCGCAGGACGTCCATGAAGGTGGTGCCGAGGTCGGTGCGTCCCCGCAGCCGCAGGATCACCACGGAATTGCGGGAGGCCTCATCCGGGGCCGGGAGCTGGGCTTCCAGAGCCGGCGCGGCGGCGAAGAACAGACTCCCGTAGGGCTGGAGCACGACCACCTCGCCGGCGGGCAGCCGGGTCGGCGGGTCGGTCTCGATGAAGTTCCCGTCCGGGTCGAGCCGCCGGCGCTTGATGGTGATCTGGTTCGACTGCCGCCCGACGTGCAAGATCACCGACAGCCCCACGCCGACGAGCACCGCGTACTGCAACGGGATGACCATGGTGAGCACGAAGGTGGTCCCCAGCACCGTCTTCTGCACGGGGCCGGTCTTCCACACCGAGGCAAGATCGCCAGGCTTGATGGTCCGGAAGCCGACCAGCATGAGCAGGCCGGCCAGGGCCGGCATGGCGATGTGGCCGACCAGGCCGGCGAAGGCGAGGATCACCACCGCCATCCACCCCGGCGATCATCAGGGCGATGCGCGACTGGGCGCCTGCGGACTTGTTCAGCGACGTGGCCGACATGGACCCGCCCACCGGCATCCCGCGGAAGATCCCGGCGATCACGTTCGCTGCGCCCTGCCCGATGAAGTCACGGGACGCATCGGGGTAGCGGCCGTCGGGGTTGGGGAAGTTGGCCGAAATACCCGCCCCCTGGACCAGACCGACGAACGCCAGGGACACCGCCGGGATCACCAGCGAAGGGACCAGCCGGAGCACCGGGGCCTCGGGCAGCGGCAGCGAACGGGGAACCACACTGAGTTCCCCGACCGTGGCGACACCACTCCAGCCCAGCACGGCCACGGCCGCCGAGGTGATGATAACCGCGAGCACCAGCCCCAGCGGACCGAGCCTGGTGCGCTCGAGCAGCAATATCAGCGCGATCGTCACGACCCCGATCGCCAGGGATTGCAGGTGGAGCTGCCCGGGATGGGCAAAGGTGTTGACGGCGCGGATGACACGGTTGGCTCCCCCCGCCTTGTACCCGGTGAGGTTGGCCAGCTGGCCGAGGATGATGTTGACCCCGACCGCGCTGATGAACCCCACCATCACCGCGTTCGACACGAACCGCAGGACCGAGCCGAGCCGCAGGAACCCCGCCGCGAGCATCACGACGCCGGTGAGCACCGCCAGGGTAAACAATGCCCGCGCCGGGTCGTCGCCGGAGTGAACCGCCGGGACGTCGGCGATGACGATGGCCATGGCCCCGGTAGCCTGCACGGCCATGAAGGCCGAGCTGGTGAAAAACGAGCCGCCGATCGTGCCGAACATGTACGCGTAAAGGCCCGAAAGGGGGTTAACCCCGGCGAGCAGACCCGCGGCCAGGCCGTCAGGAACGCTCTCCACGCCGAGCACCAAGCCGGCCACGGCGTCCTTGCCCAGCGTGTCTCGCCTAACCGGCCAGCGGAGTTTCATTCTTGGGCTTCCGCCTCAGATGTACGGGTTGACTCTCACCTCGCGTGAATCGCCCGGCCCCAAATCCACCGTCATGCCTGGCCTCCTATGATCAGCGAGTTCCTCGACCGGGCCGCACGCGGCGGCGACGCGATGCTGGTGACGGGCGAGCCTGGGGCCGGTAAGACGGCGCTCCTCGATGCCGCGGCGGAACGGGCGATGGCCTGCGGGATCCAGGTCCTGCGCGGCTCCGGCGTCGAGTTCGAGGCCGACGTCCCCTTCGCCGGCCTGCACCAGGTTCTCGGGCCGCTGGTTGAGGAGTTCAAGCAGCTGCGCGACCCGCATCGCGAAGCGCTCAACATCGCCCTCGGATTCGGTGGCGGCCCCGCGCCGGATCGCCTGCTGGTCTGCAACGCGACCCTGACGCTCGTGCGCCAGGTGTCGAAGGTCCGACCGTTGCTGATCATCGTGGACGACCTGCACAGGCTCGATCGGGCGACCGCTCCCGTGCTCGGGTTCCTGGCTCGTCGGCTCGCCGGGATCGCGGCCGGTTTCCTCGCCGCCCTGCGCACCGACGCAGCAGGGTTCTTCGAGCGCATCGGCCTCGCTGAGCTCGAGGTGCGGCCGCTCGATGAGGTGACGGCGGGCCGGCTGATGAGTTCGGTGTTCCCGCTGCTCGCTGCCCGGACGCGTCGGCGGCTGCTGGCCGAGGCGGGTGGAAATCCGCTCGCCGTGCTCGAACTTCCGCGGGCGCTGGCCGAGCGCGGGCTCGCCACCGCAGGCGGTTTGGCGACGGTGCTGCCGTTGGGTCGGCGCCTGCAGGGGGACTACGCGTCCAGGCTGGCCGAGATTCCGCTGCGCTCGCGCGACGCACTGCTGATGATGGCGCTAGACGGCGCGGGCGACGCCCGGGTGCTTGCGGCGATCAGGGACGGCCAGCGCGGCGTGGTCGATCTGCTTCCCGCCGAGCGGGCCCGGCTCGTGGACATAAGGCCGGGCACGCACCGTGTGACGTTTCGTCATCCGCTGATCCGGGCCGCCGTCCTTGACATGTCTACCGGCGATGAGCGACGCCGGGCCCACCGGCGGCTGGCGGACTTGATGTCCGATCAGCCGGATCGGCGCGCTTGGCACCTCGGCGAGGCGACCATGGAACCGGACGAGGAGGTCGCGGCGCTGCTCGAGCGGGCCGCGCACATCAAGGTGGAGCACGGTGATAGCGTCGCGGCCCTGAGCCGGGCCGCTGAACTGAGCCCGGCGGCTGGCGAGCGGGCGCGGCGCCTCGCGGGCGCCGCTTACCTCGGCGCGAGCGTCACCGGCGATCTGCGCAGGGCCGAAGCTCTTCTCGCGGACGCCCGGCACGGCGACCCAGATCCGGCGGCGTCAGTCGAAACCGCGATGGCCGCTTCGTCCGTCTTGCTGCACGGCGACGGCGAGGTCGCCACCGCCCACCGTCTGCTGCTGGCGGCGATCAAGACCGCGGGCGGGCGGGATATCAGCCCGCTGACCACCGAGGAAGCCTTCCGGACATTCATGTTGGTGTGTCACTTCGGGGGCCGCGCCGAACTATGGGAATCGCTCGACCGCCACGTCGTCAACTCCGGCCGCGAGCTCCCGGTCAGCCTTTATCTGAGCGCCACCCTGGTGGCGGATCCCGCGCGAAGCCCCAGGGCCGCGCTCGACCGCCTCGACACCGAAATCGAGTCACTCACGCAGATGGCCGACCCGACCGAGATCGTGCGGATCGCCGGCGCCGCGGCCTTCGTGGACCGGCTGCCCCACTGCCGCCAGGCCCTGCGCCGGGTGGCCCGCGACGAGCTGGACGGGGGCGCCGTCACCTCGGTCATCTACGCCAACACCTTGCTCGCGTTCGAGGCCTATCTGACCGGGCAATGGGACGAAGCCCAGGACCTCGTGGAGGCCGCCACCGAATTGTGCGAAGCCTGCGGCTACCAGCTGCTTCGCCGAAACGCGGACGCGGTGCGAGCGTTCCTGGCGGCAGGTCGCGGCGAAGCTTCCGCGGCCCAGGCACTGGCCGACGAGGTGATCCGGTGGGCGGCGCCACGCGGAGTAAGGCACCTCCATACCAGCGCCCTGTACGCGTGCGTTCTGGCGGCGCTGGCGCAGTCTGACTTCGAGGCGGCGTATCGGCACGCGACCAAGATCAGCCCGGCCGGGCAGCTCGCTTCGCACGAACCGCATGCGCCGTGGGTAATGATGGACCTCGTCGAGGCGGCTCTGCGCACCGACCGCACGCGCGAAGCCTCCGCACACGTCCAGGCGATGCAGGAGGTCGGCATCGCACGGGTTTCATCGCGCCTGGCCTTGCTGTCCGGTGCGGCCGCCGCGATGATCGCTCCGGAGGAGGAGGCCCTGGACCTCTTCGACCGATCGCTGGCGGTCAGGGAGGCCGAGCGGTGGCCGTTCGACCTGGCGCGGGTGCACCTGCTGTACGGCGAGCGGCTACGGCGCGCGCGCGGCATGACGCGGTCGCGGGTCCACCTCCTCGCGGCCCTGGAGACCTTCCGGCGACTCGGCGCCACGACCTGGGCCGAGCGGGCGGCCATGGAGCTCCGCGCCACCGGGCAGGCCCGGCCGCGGACCGCGCAGCACGACCGCGAGGCGCTGACGCCGCAAGAGCTCGAGATCGCGATGCTGGCGGCCACCGGCCTGAGCAACAAGCAGATCGGCAACCGCCTGTTCCTGTCGCACCGCACCGTCGGGGCCCACCGGTACCGGGTCTTCCCGAAGCTCGGGATCACCTCCCGCGCGGCGCTCAGGGACGCACTGCCGCACCAGCCGGCCGGGTGAGCCAGCCGGTGTCTGTGCCGCCAGCAGGTCAGGCCCGGGTAGTGCTAGCTGGATTGCGTCCAGGCCTGCGGTTGGGAGACTGTAATAGTGACCTTGAGCTGTCTGATCGTCGATGACAGCGAGGAGTTCCTCGCCTCGGCGACGCGCTTGCTCTCGCTGCAGGGCGTCAGCGTGGTGGGGCAGGCCTCGTCCTCGGACGAGGCGCTGCGGCTCGCGATGGCGCTCAGCCCGGACGTCGCCCTCGTGGACGTCGAGCTCGGCGACGAGGACGGGATCGAGCTGACCCGGCGGTTGACCTCGGCGGGCTCGTCCGCGATAGTGATTCTCATCTCGCTACGCGACCGCAACGAGCTCACCGAGCTGATGGCGGGCAGCGGTGCCATCGGCTTCCTGCGCAAGGACGCCCTCGATGCTCAGGCGGTCGCGGACCTGATCGGCCAGCAGGGGTACCAGCAGAGGCAGGGGAATGTCAGGCCAAAGCCTCCGGACGTCAGCTGAGACCGCCGGGACCCTGGACCAGCTGCGCGACCTGGCCGAGCAGCAGGCCGCGCTGCGGCGGGTCGCGACGCTGGTGGCGCAGGGCGCCGAGCCGAAGGTCGTGTTCACGGCGGTGGCGGTCGAGGCGTCCCGGATTCTCGGCGTGGGCGCCGTCGGCTTGGCCAGCTATGACGCGGATACGGAGATGTTCACCAAGATCTTCGGGACGCACGGTCAGCGATCCGCGGTGCCGGACGGAGCTACCTGGCCCGTGGCGGAATGCCCGGAAGGGGCCCTGGCGGTCAGGACGGGCCGGCCGGCCAGAGTCGACGACTGGACCGGCATTCCCGGGAGGGTGGCGGCCAGGCACCGGGCGCTAGGGTTCGGCCAGGCGGTGGCCGCGCCGATCATCGTGAACGGCTCGATCTGGGGTCACATCGCGGCCTACGGCGAGGCCGATGAGATCCTTCCGCCCGGGTGCGAGATGCGACTGGCCGACTACACCCAGCTGATGGCCACGGCGATAGCCAACGCGCAGGCGCGCGACGAACTTCGCGGTCTGGCGGAGCAGCAGGGGGCGGCGCTGCGCCGGGTGGCGACGCTGGTGGCCCAGCAAGCCTCGCCGGGCACGATCTTCAACGCGGTCGCCGGAGAGGCCAGCCGCGCGCTGCGCGTTCCGCGCGTCGATGTCGGCCGCTGCCACGAGAACGGGTCCGTGACCCTGCTCGGCTCGACGCGAAGGCCTGGCCTGCCGCACGGTCACACGTTCTCGAAAAGCGGCGAGTACGTCGCGGGCAAGGTGGCGCAGACCGGTCGGACGGCACGGGTCGATGACTGGGTGGCGTTGCCCGCACCAGATGCGCCTGGCGCCCGCGAGGAGGGCTTCGGGTCGGTCGTCGGCGCGCCGATCAAGGTGGACGGCGCGCTCTGGGGGGTGATCGTCGTGCTCGCCGACGACATCCTGCCCGGCGACACCGAGACGCGGCTCACCGACTTCACGCACCTCGTGGCCAGTTCGATCTCCAACGTCCACGCCCGCAATAACCTGATCGCGTCACGCGCCCGGATCGTGACCGCCAGCGACGAGACGCGACGCCGGATCGAACGCAACCTCCACGACGGGATCCAGCAGCGGATCCTCCGCCCTCGGCCTCAACCTGCGGTCCGTGCGCGTGGGGTTCCCGCTGCCACCCGAGGTCCAGGCGGGGCTGGACGAGGTCGCCCGCGACCTCGAGGGCGTGCTCGAGGAGATCCGGGTCTTCTCCCAGGGCCTGCATCCGGCGCTGCTGGCGCGCTCGGGCCTCGGTCCGTCCCTGCGGGCGCTGGCCCGCCGGTCTCCGATCCCGGTCACCATCGACGTCGCCCGGGTCCCGCGGCTCCCCGAGCCGATCGAGATCGCCGTTTACTACGTCGTCTCCGAGGCGCTCGCGAACGCCGCCAAGCACTCGCAGGCTTCGGAGGTCGTGGTGACCGTCATCTCGGACGCGACCGGGGTCCGGGCCAAGGTCGCCGACGATGGCGTCGGCGGCGCCGCTCTGAGCCGCAGTTCGGGCCTGATGGGGCTGGTCGATCGCGTCGAGGCGCTGGGTGGCAGGTTCGCGCTCGAGAGCCCGCCCGGCCGGGGCACGACGATCTCGATCGAGTTGCCCGCCGGCTCCCAGACGATGGGCGAGCCCGCGCTCTTAGCTCCGGGCCAGCGTGGTGAGATAGTTCGCGGACGCGCTGTACGCGCGCTCGATGCTCAGCCCCACCCGGGCCTTGTCCCGGTAGCGGAACTGCTTCAGGCCCGGTGGCAGCCGGTCACCGCCGGTCGGCAGCACATGCACCCGCACGTTCTCCGGCAGCGACGACATCTCCTCGTGGAACCGGTGCCTGCGGGCGATCTCGAACGCCACCAGGCCCACCTCCCACGGCTTGGTCGGCACCGCGAGCGGGCTTTCGATCCGGCCCACCTGCAGCACATAGACGGTGGTGGCGCCGAGCATGACCGCCCGCCCGACCGGGATCGAGTCGACCAGGCCCCCGTCGAAGTAGTGGGCGGCGCCGATCTCCACCGGCGGCAGCAGCCCGGGCACGGCGCACGAGGCCATGACCGCCGGCACGACGGGGCCCTGAGAGAACCAGCGGGCGCTGGCGCTCTCGATGCTGGCCGCCACGCACTGGAACGGCAACTCGAGGTCGGCGAAATCGGGACCGGGGAGCGCGGCGGCCAGCACCTGGCGCAGCGGCTCGAACGAGTGCAGATGGGTGCCCGAACGCACCAGCCGGACCGCCCGGCTCCAGAGCTTCTCGCTGAACGCCAGCCGCAGTTCCTCGCCCTGCCACATCCGGCTGAGCCGGTCCGCCGCGCTCGCTGGGTCGGCCGCCACGAGCACGCCGTTCAGGGCGCCGATCGAGGTGCCCACCACGAGGTCGGGCTTGACGCCCGCTTCAGCCAGGGCCCGGAGCATGCCGACCTCGTGCGCGCCGAGCAGGCCTCCGCCGCCGAGGACGAACGCCGTCGTCATGACCGCAGCCTAGCCAGCCGTTCGGTGTAAAACATGACCTCAGCCACGGCGGATGGTCAGGCCGAGCGCGGCGAACTGCTCGAACGGCCGGTGGTAACCGCGCTCGATGTGATGAATGCCGCGCAGGACCGAGGGCCGGTCAGCCACGGCCGCGGCCAGCACGGCGGAAAAGCCGGCCCGCACGTCGGGCAGCGTGACGTCGGCGCCGCGCAGCTTGGAGGTGCCCCTGATCACGGCCGAATGCACCGCGTTCGTGTCGTGGAAGCGGCACGCGGGGCCGCCCAGGCAGGCCGCGAACGTCTCGATCTCGCAGCCCATCTTCTGCAGCGCGGGCACGTACACGAGGCGGTTCTCGAACACCGTCTCGTGCAGCACCGACATCCCGTCGGCCTGGGTGAACAGCACCATCAGCGGCTGCTGCCAGTCCGTCATGAACCCGGGATGGGTGTCGGTGGCCACCGCGGCGGGGCGCAGCCCTGAGGGCGCCGACGCGGTGATCCACTCGTCGGTGATGTCGATCTGGGCGCCCATCCGGGCCAGCGTGGTGATCGCCGTGACCAGCCGGTCCTGCGGGCAGCCGTGCACCCGGACCTCGCCCCGGGTGATCAGCCCGGCGACCAGGTAGGAGAACGCCTCGAGCCGGTCGCCGGCCAGCCATCGCGACGCGCCGCGCAGCCGCGGCACGCCCTCGATGACGATCCGCCGGTCCGGGCTGAGCTCGATGTGCGCGCCCATCCGCTGCAGGAACAGCGCGAGCTCCACCACCTCGGGTTCGGTGGCGGCGTTGCGCAGCACCGTCTTGCCCTCGGCCAGCACGGCGGTGAGCAGCACCGTCTCGGTCGCGCCCACGCTGGGGTACGGCAGGTCGATGCGCGCGCCGTACAGCCGGGACGCCCGCGCGATGATGCCGGCCGGGCCCGCCTCGACCTCGGCGCCAAGCGCGCGCAGCGCCGCGACGTGGAAGTCGACCGGCCGCCGCCCGATCGGGTCGCCGCCGACCAGCGGCACGAACGCCTCTCCGGTCCGATGCAGCAGTGGCCCGAGCATCAGGATCGGGATCCGGTTCAGCCCGGTGAACGCCTCGGGGACCCGCGGCTGGAGCTCGGTCCCCGACGCGACCGTGATGTCGGCCCCCGAACGCACCACCTGATACCCGATGGCCTCCAGCATCGCCGCCGTGATGTCGACGTCGCCGACCTCCGGGGCGTTGCGGATCGTGCTCGGCCCGTCGCCGAGCATCGCCGCGACCATATGCTTGGTCACCGCGTTCTTCGACCCGCGCACACCGATATCGCCGCGCAGCGGTCCGGACGGTTCTACCTGCCAGGTCTCATTCACGCTGACCACTGTAGGGGCGCTAACGGGGTGGGCTACCCGTTCCGGTGCCGGCTAACCCGGGTAGACCGGGGGCGTGGACGCGGACAAGCTGCAGGCGTACCGGGACAAGCGAGACGCTGCTCGCACGCCCGAGCCTGTCCCCGCCGAAGCGGCTCCGGCGGAGGGAAGCCCCGAGGGCGGGGCGTTCGTGATCCAGGAGCACCACGCCCGGCGGCTGCACTGGGACTTCCGGCTCGAGCGCGACGGGGTGCTGGTGTCCTGGGCGCTGCCCAAAGGCGTGCCCGACGACCCGGCCGTCAACCACCTGGCCGTGCACACCGAAGATCATCCGCTGGAGTACGGCACCTTCGAGGGGGAGATCCCGCGCGGGGAGTACGGGGCCGGCTCGGTCACCATCTGGGACTCCGGCCGCTACGAGACAGTGAAGTGGGCGCCGGACGAGGTCAAGGTCCGGCTGCACGGGCGGCGGGTCACCGGGGAGTTCGCGCTGTTCCAGACCAAGGGCAACCAGTGGATGATCCACCGGGACCGCCAGCCGCTGCCGACCGGGATACGGCCGATGCTCGCGACGTCGTGGGCGACGCCGCCGCCGAACGACGGGAACTGGGCGCTGGAGATGAAGTGGGACGGCGTGCGGGCGCTGGCCTTGGTCGAGCGCGGCCGGGTACGCCTGATGTCCCGGACCGAACGCGACATCACCGTGGCCTACCCCGAGCTGGCCGGCCTGGGCCACGCCACCGACCACAAGCAGCTGCTGCTCGACGGGGAGATCGTGGTGTTCGGCGAGGATGGCTGGCCCGAGTTCGAGGCGCTGCAGCCGCGGATGCACGTCTCCGACGCATCGCAGGCGAAGATGCTGGCTGGGCAGAACCCGGTGACCTACCTGGTGTTCGACGTGCTGCAGCTGGACGGGAGGCCGCTGCTCGAGGAGCCGTACTCGCAGCGCCGCGCGCTGCTCGATTCGCTGGGCCTGGCCGGGCCGTACTGGCAGACCCCGCCGTCGTTCCCCGGCGAGGACTTCCCGGCCGTGCAGGCCGTTTCGGTGCAGCGCGGCATGGAAGGCGTGGTGGCCAAGCGGCGGGACTCGAAGTACCTGCCCGGCGAGCGGACCGACCACTGGCGCAAGATCAAGAACCTGCGGCGCCAGGAGGTCGTCGTGGCCGGCTACAAGCCGGGCAAAGGCAACCGGACCGGTCAGGTCGGGTCGCTGCTCATCGGGGTACACGACTCGTCGGGGCTGATCTACGCAGGGCATGTCGGGACCGGCTTCAGCGTCGAGACGTTGCGCATGCTGGGGGAGCGGCTCGAGCCGCTGCGTCGTTCGGACTCCCCGTTCGACGGACCGGTGCCGCCCGAGCATGCCCGCACCGCGGTGTGGGTAGAGCCACGGCTGGTGATCGAGGTGACCTTCGACAGGTGGACCAGGGCCGGCCGGATGCGGGCGCCGGTGTACAAGGGCCTGCGCGACGACAAGGACCCCTCGGATGTGATCCGTGAGCCCTGACGCCAAGGTCGCCGTCCAGGTGGACGGGCGGACGCTGACGCTGACCAACCTCGGCAAGGTCCTGTACCCGGAGAGCGGATTCACCAAGGCCGAGGTGCTCGACTACTACCAGCGGGTGGCGCCCGTGCTGCTGCCCCATATCGCGGGCCGGCCGCTCACCCTCAAGCGCTATCCCGAGGGCGTGGACGGCGAGGCCTTCTTCCAGAAGCACGTCACCGCGCACCGGCCGGACTGGATCCGCACCGCCCGGGTCAACTCGGAAAGCTCGCGGGCGCGCGGCACCAGCGTGACCTACCTGGTGGTGGACGACCTGCCCACGCTCATCTGGGCGGCTAACCTCGCCGGGCTGGAACTGCACACCCCGATGTGGCGGATGCCCCATATCCGCGAGCCTGACCTGCTGGTCTTCGACCTCGACCCGGGGGCGCCCGCCAACATCGTGGACTGCTGCCGGGTGGCGCAGGACTTGCGGCCGATGCTGGCGGCGGACGGCCTGGCGCCGCTGGCCAAGACCTCGGGCGGCAAGGGGCTGCAGCTGTACGCCCCGATCTCCGGCCTGACCTCCGAGCAGGCCAGCGACCTAGCCAAGACGTACGCCGAACGGCTCGAACACGATCAGCCCCGCCGCGCGGTGTCGCGGATGACCAAGGCGCTGCGCACCGGCAAGGTCCTCATCGACTGGAGTCAGAACAACGGCTCCAAGACCACCGTCGCCCCCTACTCGCTGCGCGCCCGCCAGTTTCCCACGGTCTCGACCCCGGTCAGCTGGGACGAGGTGGAGGCCTGCCGCCAGCCGCAGGACCTCTTCTTCACCGCCGAGGTGGTCCTCGACCGGGTGGCCCAGCATGGCGACCTATTCGCGTCCGCGATCTGAGAAGCCTAAAAAACCGCTTGCCCGTCTACGTTTCCTTCCGGAAGATACTGACACACGAGGAAATCGGAGCCGTGGCCAGTGGCTAGGCCGCCCCCGACCTGCGTCGTATTTCTCCAGACAACTTGCGTATAATGACCTACATCGTCCCAGTTCCCGGTAGAGGAGACATTCGGGAAAGTACCTGCTATGAAGAACTGCTTCTCGTTACCCCAAATATCTACCAGCTGAGTAACAGAAAAAGCTCCAGCGGTCCCATCCGCCAGGTTTTCTCCATAAGGACCATGGCTATGCACCAGTGTCCCCGTTGCAGCCAGTTGATTTGCCCAGTTCTGAGCACTCACGGCCAGACTGTCCGACCATTGCAGCGGAGGAACTCCGACCTGTGCCCGGTAACTAGTATGAGCGTCCAGTATCGCTTGAATTTGATCGCTCGTTAGCCCGCCTTGGCCGGGCCGGGCGGGGGCGTGCCGGTCCCGCTGAGGGCGGGGATGTTGATTTCCTGTCCGGCAGGGCGGTGGGGTTGATGCCGGGGTTGGCCGCCTCGATCGCGGTCACGCCCTGGGTGGCGTTGGCCGCGCCGTAGGCGGCCGTTGCGATGCTGAAGAGCGTGTCCCCTGGTCGTATTGCGTACTTCTGGCCTGGCGTAGGCGTGCTCATCTTTGCTCTCCCGAACGTTTTGAAGGTATTGGTGAAGTCGAAGGGCTGCTGGTCGACGCCGCTGCAGGTGGCCTGGGCGGTACCGCCCGGGCCACCGGGGCAGGGCTGGTCGCGGGTCACCGACCACATCGAGAGCCGGCCAAGGCTGTTCTGCTGAGCGAATCGGAGGAGGTCCTGCGCGTCCTGAAGGGTGAATACCTCCGGCGCAGTGTCGTTGACGCCGATCATCGGGGTGACCCCGATCGTCGCCCAGGACGCGCCGGAGAGCTGCCCGGATACTGCCTGTGCGGCCGCGATGGCGTTCTGTCCCATCTGGTCCGGCGGCGCGGAGCCCCCGTAGTCCATTGCCAAGATGTTGACCAGGGAAATGTTCACCCCGTGCGCACGCGCGCTCTGGAGGAGATTGAGGCCGCCAGTCGTCAGGCCATCGAGGGCGACCGGGAGAGTGTATGAGATGGACAGGTCCCGCCCAGCAGCTTGGGCGGCCGACTGCAGGCCGGCGATCGCGGCGTTGCGGCGGTCGACCGAAGGGCCGTCGGCCACTGCGGACCCCTCGATGTCGAAGTCGATGGCGGTGAGCGTGTAGGCGTCAATCACGGCCTGATACTGCGCCTGCAAGGTCGCGACGTCCCCGGTGGCCTGCGCCAGTTCGGTGCCGGTGGCCCCCCCAAAGCAGACGATCACGTCACCACCCTGGCCGCGCAGGCTAGTGATGTCGTCCCCCAAGAAGTGACCGTCCGCGGCGATCTGCCCTCCCCATGTCGGCTGCCCGGTGGAGTCGGCGACGATGAACGCGAGGGTGAAGAACTCGTTGCCGGTTTGCTGCGCGGTCTCGGCCAGGGAGAATGTGGGACTGAGCGTCATGTCCGCGTAAGGCACAAAGACGTGTGCCGGAATAGCCATGGTCTACCTCCCGACGCAAGGATCGAGTTCAGTGGAAGCTAAGGCCCTTCCGAAGCTCGGTGCCCCTTTAGCTTTGCTTTGGTTCGGCAGCAAGCCGAATGATCTACCTAGGTGCGTCCGTTAACTTGAATGCGGGCCATTTCCGCCGCCGCCCTGATCTCTAACCAGGAAAGTCGCGGTGCAAGAGTTACGGCATGCGTCCTCCGCCAACCTCAAGGCATCACATACTGCTCGATGCGTCAGGACACTATCCTGGGTAGGCTGTCTTCTCACGCTGGGTGCGTCTTTTTTAGAGGTGGGTTATTTCCGGGTGTTTCGGTCATGCGGCGAGGTTGAGGCGCTCGATGGTGTCCTCGTCGTAGCGGGCGAGGTGGTGTTCGTCGCGGTAGCGTTCCTTG
>Ga0074046_10000829_pt1 | contig 28464 bp, 18 predicted proteins | sample BogForMeECP23OM3_FD_94441 | JGI IMG/M metagenome (GOLD analysis project Ga0074046, IMG submission 94441) | Bog forest soil microbial communities from Calvert Island, British Columbia, Canada - Bog Forest MetaG ECP23OM3 | ecosystem: Environmental > Terrestrial > Soil > Wetlands ... | reverse complement strand
TTACGAATACCAGTGCAAGAAGTGCAAACACCGCTTTGAAAAGATCCAGAAGTTCTCCGACAAGATGCTCAAGAAGTGCCCCGAGTGCGGCGGGCCGATCGAGCAAATGGTGTCGGCTCCAGCTGTGCAGTTCAAGGGATCGGGCTGGTACGTGACTGACTACGCCAAGAAGGGTTCTTCTTCCGCGTCGTCCTCTTCTTCTTCTGAAAATGAAAGCAGCGCAAAGGAAGGAAAGGAAGCAAAAGAGGAGAAGAAGGACAGTAAGAGCGACAAGGACAAGAAAGAGAAGCCCAAGTCCGAAACCTCGTCAAAGAAACACAAAAAGGATTAGCGTCCGCCACAACGCCGGCCCTGTTTCTACGTTCCTATCTCACCGCGGCTTGCCGGTTTGCTCGGGCACGCCAACCACCAGGGTTCGGCGGCGAGGCAGTTCGTCATCGGAGATTTCCGCCAGGAATTGCAGGTCGAGGCCGAACTGTGCGCATTGCTGACATGCCGCCTCGTTGAAAAAATACACGATGTCTCCCCCAAACCGGTCTTTGAGCCGGCGGCGTTCGTCGAGGTCGAACGGACTCACCGAATACACCTTGATTTCGGCATTCTCGCGCAGGGCCGCGCCCAATTGACGTTGAAATCCGAGCGCTCCTTGCCGCACCTGCACCATGGTGAACGATACAACGCGATAAGGCATAGTGGCAGACGAAGAATAGCAGCCTATGCCGGGGAGCCGTTCCGTATTCGTTGCAAACCGCTGGCGAGCCAATGGCGAACGACGAAGGACGAACGACCAACGACGAAAGACACACGACGGCCGACGCTTCTCCCCCTGAATCCTTCCCGCACGGCGCACATCTAAACGATCTGGAAGTAGTCGTTATAACGACTACATCGGGAGGACATCATGCTAACCATCCGGCGCAGCGGCGAACGTGGAGGCGGCGACCACGGCTGGCTGAAGACTCAGCACACTTTCAGCTTCAACGATTATTGGGACGAGAAGTGGATGGGGTTCCGTTCCCTGCGCGTGATCAATGAGGACTGGGTTGCGCCCAACAGCGGTTTCCCGACGCATCCGCATCGCGACATGGAGATCATCACTTATGTTCTCTCCGGGCAACTCGAGCACAAGGACAGTCTCGGCACCGGCTCTGTGATTCTGCCCGGCGATGGGCAGCGCATGAGCGCGGGGCGCGGCATCCGGCACAGCGAGTTCAATCCCTCGCCGAGCGAGAAAGTGCACCTGCTGCAAATCTGGATTCTGCCCGACAAGAACGGCTACGACCCCGGCTACGAACAAAAGAGTTTTCCCGAGGCCGAGAAGCGCGGCCGGCTGCGGCTGATCGCTTCGCCCGATGGGGCGGACGGTTCGGTGAAGATCAACCAGGATGCGAAGTTATTTGTGACCTTGCTTCCGCCGGGCGAAGAAGTGCGGCACGCGATCGACGCGAAACGGCACGCCTGGCTGCAGGTGGCGAAGGGTGAAGTTCAACTGAACGGGCAAACGTTACAGCAAGGAGACGGGGCCGCCATCAGTGACGAAAAGGAGCTGACGATCAGGGCTACGAAGGACGCCGAAGTGTTGCTGTTCGACCTGGCCTAAGCACAGATGGCGGCTGGACGGACGCCAACGCCCGTCCGGCGCCGTCGAAGGCCGGTGAATCGCGGAATGACTAGATTCCGGGGTTGTGAGTGATATGGGGATTTCCCAAAAGTTAGTAGCAAAACGTGTTAGGCGGATCGGGTCGTCTGCGCGGCCCATATATGATTCGGGAGAGATCTCCCTTCTTTCCCCATTCGGAGTCCGCTTGATGAAGCCAGTACTCCAATCCAAACGTGTCGCTGTAAACGTCAAAGGAGATGTTGGTCTCAGACTCACTACTGTGGCAGTGGGTAAATGCCGCCGAGAACTTTACTGCGCCCATGGGGATAACGCCATCCGGTCTGACGATGATTTGGTATAAGGGGCCCAGCGTCGGGTTGTGCACAGGGCCGCTCTTCGTCGTGTAGGTCGAGATTAAGGTCCAGCCATTTCTCTTCACTGGTGCCGTATCACCGAGAACACGACGGACTGCATCCTTGTTGGAAACTCCGGGACGAAGCGGGGCCAAATACTTCGCGTAAAACCTGAATCCTTGCAACTCATTTGGATAGCGCTTCTGCAGTTGGCCGTTGGGATAGCCCGAGTTAGCAGATAAAAGGCAGAGCGAGAGCGTCAGCACGATTCGCCCTTGCCACGAAGCACCCATAACTATTGGGACACCGGTCACACGGTCTTTGTTCCTACTGTTGTGAACAGGCTTACCACTCAGAGCCCCTAACGCGAGTCGACCGAACGAATTCCGGCCACGCCCATCTGCCTGCCCGTGACGCCTTTGTCGGCGCGAAAGCTGAACAGTAATTCCGGATGACACGCGGTGCAGGGAGCCGACGCGGTGATGTTCTTCATCGGCACGCCCGCATCGAGCAACTGCCGCCGGTTGGCCTCGACCAAATCCAGAAACAGTTTGACCGGCAGTTCGCTATGCCCAGGGGCGCGCGCCGTCAAAAACAGAAGCGGATACTTTTCCCGCACGGGATCGGACTGCTTTACTTCGCGGAACAGGCTTGCCCCGTAGGCAAACTGGGCTTCAAACCGGGTGCGCACTTCTTCGCCGACCTCATAACAGCACGCCTGCACTCCCGGGCCGATGGCGGCCACCAGGTTCCGCGGATCGCTGGCGAAATGCTTGCGCATCTCGCCGACTCCTTTTTCGACGATGCGTTGGACCGTGCCGCGCCAGCCCGCGTGAAACACGCCGACCGCCCGCCGCTTTTTGTCGACCACAATGATGGGGAGACAATCGGCGGCCTGCACCGCGAGCAGCAGTTCGGGAGTGTCGGTGATCAGGCCGTCTCCGGCGGGAGGACGCTCGGGCGGGTGATCGACGTAATGAATCAGATCGGAATGAATTTGGCGGAGCGTGATGAGCGGCCAGGTTTTGCCGCCATGGGCCAGGCCCAGCTTCTTAAGAAACAGCGCGCGATTGCGCTCGACGGCCGCGCGAGTGTCATGCTTGGTGTACCCGAGGTTAAGGGCATTGCCACCGTAGGCGCGCGAAACTCCACCGGGGCGCGTGGAGAAAGCATGGACCAGCCAGGGGAGTTTGGCCAGTTTTTCAGAATGCAGTAATTCGATTTTGGTTCTCGAAATCGCTTTGGCGCCCACGGTTCCATGATACTGAAGTGATCTGCACCAGCCGGGGGCGGGACGCCCCCGGGACAGCCGGCAACCACCCCAGCCCGGGAAAACCGCGCGGTCTGGGGGCCCCGGCAGGACGTCGGCGCTACACTTGAGCCGTGCGGTTCAGGGGCTCGCCAGCCTTACTTCTTCTTCACGAACTCGACGTCGATCTGAATCTTGACGGTCTCTCCGACGACGGCCTCGCCGGTTTTGAGGAGATTGTTGTACGTCAGGCCGAAATCCTTGCGGTTGATGCTGGTGTTGGCTGAGAATCCGCGGCGGGTATTGCCCCAAGGGTCGGCGACTTCGGGCGTGATGTCATCGACGTTGAGCGTCACTTCGCGCGTCGTGCCGTGAATGGTCAAGTTTCCAACCAACTGAACCTTGTCGCCGTTTTTGGTAATGCGCTTGGAATTGAACTCAATGGCAGGAAATTTCTCGACATCAAAGAAGTTCGGGCTCTTCAGGTCCTTGTCACGCATCTCGACGCGCGTGTCGACGGAACTGACATCGATCGTGGCCTTGACCGTGGACTTGGTGATGTCGGCGCTATCGATGTTCGCGGTGCCGCTTACTTTTGTGAAGCTGCCGGTTACGTTCGAAATGCCCAGGTGACGAACAGTAAAGTGCGCCGTCGAGTGCGGTGGGTCGATATCCCAGGTTGAGGTTTCGGCGAAGGCTGAGACGGTGGCGAGGGCAGCGAGTGCGAGAGCTAAACCGATCCGTTGAGCTTTGAGCATGAAATATCCTTCAATTTTGAACTTTGTTTCGAAAAGCAGTCTACGGGCCCGAGGGACTTTCCGATAGAGACCGTGGCCCAGATACGGATTCAGATGTCGAGATATGGCTTCGGGATGCAGAAATCAAGGGCGGAGCTGCCGCGCCGTTTGATCGCCGGCCCGGCGGAGGAATATAGTGATTGAGGCTCTCCTGCCCGTATGTACACTGACTTCATCGCGACCGACCGCTGGACCAAGAAGAAGGTCCATGTTCTTTACCAAGCCCTGATCGTGGCGATCGCTACCCGCCACGCGGATGCAGTGGATATCAAATTCCTGGTGGATGGCCGGCCGGTCTGGGTTGCCCTGCCGCATCCGGCTTGGGTCGAGTACAAAAAGCGCACTGGCAACGCCATTACCGACCCCCTGGCGAAGGAGATTGCCGGCCACTTCCTGAAAACCGCTCTGGAATCGGGCGAAGGACTGGGCCGCGAGATGTACGGTCTAACGGTCGAGGAAACACTCAAACACCTGGACGCCATCGTGACCGAAGTGGAACCGCCGGTAAAGGCCTCCCACTAGCTGCCTTGCTTCGGGCGCGAAACTCAGGTGGCATCCGTCACATTCACTTGTGATGCTTGACACTTTGGCCTTCCTACCCGGACGACGATAATCGAGCCACCGACGCGATGACGGCCGCCCCCTCTTGGCGGCCGGCAAGATCCCAATTGGAAAGGGTTCCTCGCAATGATCGGGAACCTGACCCTTGAACGCGGCGAAGGAGGCATTATGGCGGTTACAAAACAGCAGGCGCTGGATTATCACTTCGGCGCACGGCCGGGAAAAATCGAAATCTCTCCCACGAAACCTTGCGAGACACAACGCGATCTGAGTCTGGCCTACACCCCGGGCGTGGCCGAACCGTGCCTGGAGATCCAGAAGAACCCGCACGATGCCTTCAAGTACACGGCACGCGGAAACCTGGTTGCCGTGGTGACCAACGGTACAGCGGTGCTGGGGCTGGGCGATATCGGCGCGCTCGCTGGAAAGCCCGTGATGGAAGGCAAAGGGGTTTTGTTCAAGCGCTTTGCCGACGTTGACGTTTTCGATATTGAGATTGACAGCCACAATCCGGACGACATCATCAAAGCCTGTCAACTGCTGGAACCGACATTTGGCGGAATCAATCTGGAAGACATCAAAGCGCCGGAGTGTTTTTATATCGAAGAGACGCTCAAGAAGACGATGAAGATTCCGGTGTTCCACGACGACCAGCACGGCACGGCCATCATCTCGGGAGCGGCGCTGCTGAATGCGCTCGAAGTAGTGAACAAGAAGATCGAGGAAGTTCGCGTGGTGTTCAACGGCGCAGGGGCTTCGGGCATCGCGTGCGCGGAGCACTACGTCCGGCTGGGCGTGAAGCGGGAGAACCTCACCCTTTGCGATACCAAGGGCGTGGTCTACAAGGGACGCACGGATGGCATGAATGCATACAAGGAAAGGTTTGCCCACGATACCAAGCTGCGCACGCTGGCGGAAGTCGTGAAGGGCGCAGACGTTTTGGTGGGATGCTCGGTCAAGGGCGCGTTTACGCAGGACATGGTGCGGTCCATGGCGGAGCGTCCGATTGTGTTTGCCATGGCGAATCCCGATCCCGAGATCAGCTACGAGGATGCCAAAGCGTGCCGCAGCGACCTGATTATTGCCACGGGGCGCTCCGACTATCCCAATCAAGTCAACAACGTTCTGGGATTCCCATTCATTTTCCGCGGAGCGCTCGACGTGCACGCCACGGCAATCAACGAGGAAATGAAACTGGCGGCGACAAAGGCGCTTGCGAATCTGGCGAAGGAAGATGTGCCGGATTCGGTGTGCCGCGCTTACGGGGTCGAGCGGCTCAAATTTGGCCCGGACTACCTGATCCCGAAGCCCTTCGATCCGCGCGTGCTGCTGTGGGAGGCCCTAGCGGTTGCCGAAGCGGCTATGGCGACTGGCGTTGCCCGCGAACCGATCGCGTTGGACCAATATCGCGGGCAACTGGAGCGTCGTTTGGGCAAGGCGCACGAGATCACCCATATGATGATCCAGAAGGCAAAGGCGCAGCCGAAGACGGTCGTGTTTCCCGAGGGTGAACATGAGAAGATTCTCCGCGCAGCGCACAACCTACTGGAAGAGAAGATTGCCTTCCCCATTCTGCTAGGCACTCCCGGCGTCATTGAAGCGAAGGCGAAGCAGCTGGGCGTCACCTTGGCAGGCGCACAGATTGTCGATCCGTATGCTTCACCAGCGCGCGAATCCTACATTCAGGAGTTCTTCCGTCTGCGCCAGCGCCGCGGGGTGACGTTAACCGAAGCGCACATCCAGATGAGGGATCCAAACGTGTTCGGATCCATGATGGTCCACATGGGTTACGCTGACGCCCTGGTTTCCGGAGTCAGCCAACATTATCCCGATACTATTCGTCCTGCGCTGCAGATCATCGGCACGCGGGAAGGATTGCATAGGGTCTCCGGTTGTTACCTGTTGATTACGCGCTCCCACCAGGTGTACTTCCTGGCAGACGCCACCGTGAATATCGATCCAAGTGCGGAAGATCTGGTCGAGATCGCGTTATGCGCGGCGCAATTGGCACGGCGCTTTGACGTCGAGCCTCGGGTGGCGCTCCTGTCGTTTTCCACCTTTGGCAGCACGAAGCATCCACAGTGCGACAAGGTCCGCAAAGCTGTGGAGCTGATTCGCAGGGCGGATCCGGCGTTGACCGTGGACGGCGAAGTTATGGCGGATGTCGCCGTCTCTCCTGAATTGATCGAGAACGTCTATTCATTCAGTTCGCTGACCGGCGGCGCCAACGTGCTGATTTTTCCTGAGCTTAGCTCGGCTAACATCGGTTACAAGCTCCTCGGCAAGCTGGGTGGGTGCGAAGAGCTAGGGCCCATACTGATGGGCATGAGGAAACCGGTGCACGTACTGTCGCGGGATGCCGAGGTGGAAGAAATTGTGAATATCGCTGCCATCGCCGTGGTCGATGCCCAGGAGAATGACGTGTTTGCTTGGGCGACTGGCCGCAAACACGCAGAATTGGTCGTGAGATAGGGACAGACGGCCAAAAATCGGCAGAGGGGTGCGGCTCGCCCGCGCCCCCTTCTCTAATGTTCTGCATGATTCCCCTAGCTCTTTAGGGAGCAATGCTTTCCGCCAGCAGGGGTTGTTTCTGTTCGCAAAAAGGTCTAACAGTGGTAGGCTGTGGAGGCTGTGGGCCAGTCAGGATTCTTTGGCTAGGGCCCGTTTCACAAACGGGCATTGAAAGGACACGGTTGCAGAGCCTGCCCTGAGCGCAGCCGAAGGGTCCTGCCTCCGGGCCCGTATTTTTTCGCGGCTCTCGACGCTGAGGGAGGTCCTTTTCCCACGCAAGCGTCCATTGATGAAACACCCTGGAGTCCTATCGTGGAAACCGAAACCATGACGGAAAGAGATACGGGAACGAAGCACACGCGCCTGGCGGCTTGGGTCGAAGAGGTTGCTCAGCTCTCAAAACCGGATCGGGTGCACTGGTGTGACGGTTCAGAGGATGAGTATCAGGAAATGGTGCGGCTGATGGTCCTGGCCGGCACTGCGATTCCGCTTAACGAAGAGAAGAGGCCGAACAGTATTTTCGTGCGATCCAGCACGGCCGACGTGGCCCGGGTCGAGGAGCGAACGTTCATCTGTTCCCGAAGCAAGGAAGAGGCGGGCCCGACTAACAACTGGGAAGATCCGGTCGCAATGAAAGCGCGGCTGCGGCAGCTTTTCGCCGGTTCGATGACGGGGCGAACCCTGTATGTGATTCCGTACAGCCTGGGCCCGATTGGCTCCCCGATCGCGAAGATCGGGGTGGAGATTACCGACTCGCCGTATGTCGTGGCGAGCATGCACATCATGACTCGAATCGGCACGCGCGTGCTCGAAGTGCTCGGAGAGGACGGCGAGTTTGTGCGCGGCCTGCACTCGGTAGGGGCGCCGCTCCGCCCGCAGCAACAGGACGAGGCTTGGCCAAACAACCCGCAGGATAAATACATTTGCCATTTTCCAGAGACGCGCGAGGTCTGGTCCTACGGCTCCGGCTACGGCGGGAATGCGCTGCTCGCCAAGAAATGCCATGCGCTGCGCATTGCTTCGGTGCAGGCGCGCGATGAGGGTTGGCTGGCCGAACACATGCTCATCCTCAAGATGACCAGCCCCAGTGGGCAGGTCAAATACATGACCGGCGCGTTTCCTTCGGCTTGCGGGAAGACGAACCTGGCGATGATGATCCCCACCATCCCCGGCTGGAAGGTGGAGACGATCGGCGACGACATCGCCTGGATGAAGTTTGGAGCCGATGGCCGGCTGTACGCGATCAATCCGGAGTACGGCATTTTCGGTGTGGCCGTGGGCACGAGCATGAAATCGAACCGGAATGCCATGCTCACCGTGACCAAGAACTCCATCTTCACCAATTGTGCCATCACGCCCGACCGTGACATCTGGTGGGAAGGTATGACGGAGGAGAAGCCGGCCGAATTGCTGGACTGGCTGCGCCGGCCGTGGACGCCAAATTCGCCTCGCAAGGCGGCTCATCCGAACGCCCGGTTCACAGCCCTATTGGGGCAGTGCCCGGCCATCGCGCCCGAGTGGGAAGATCCGAAGGGCGTGCCGATCGATGCGATTTTGTTCGGCGGCCGGCGAGCGGGCGTTGTGCCGCTCGTGATGGAGGCCTTCACTTGGCAGCACGGCACGTTCCTCGGTGCAACCGCGAGCAGCCAGACCACCGCGGCCGCCGCGGGCCAGGTTGGACAGCTTCGCCGCGATCCCATGGCCATGCTTCCTTTCTGCGGCTACAACATGGGCGATTACTTCGCGCACTATCTTCGGATCGGAGAGCGGGAGGGAGCAAAACTTCCGAAGATCTTTTACGTGAACTGGTTCCGCACCGACGAAAACGGCAAGTTTCTCTGGCCGGGCTACGGCGAGAACAGCCGGGTGCTGAAATGGATCTTCGAGCGTTGCGAGGGCAAGGCTCATGCTCTGGAAACACCGATTGGAAGGCTTCCACGGCCTGCCGATCTCGATACCAACGGCCTGAACGTCACCGCCGCACAACTCAACGCGTTGCTGAGCGTGGATGTTGACGGATGGCTTGCCGAGATTCCGCTTATCCGCGAACACTTTGACCGTTTCGGCACGCATCTGCCTGAGGGCCTGAATCATGAGCTGGATGATTTAGACAGGCGCCTCCGCATGACCGTCAGCCGAGTGGGAAAGATCAACCCGTTTGCCCGAGTCAGCCGGCTCGGCAAACGAACGGAACGCTGGCCGGAAGACGAATAGACCGGCGGAGAATTGAATCAGCGAGCGAATGAATCAATCGCCGGGTGCGGGCGGTCGGTGATGATTTAAATGCATGACTGACTCCGACTCCAGATTGTTTACCCCCAAGACCACCGTGTCATTCAACGGCGTCAAGGCTGCTCCGACCGTTGTCTTCAGCACTTATCTGACTGTGAAAGTTCCCACCGGCGCGAAAACCGGCTATGTCACGGTCACGACGGCCAGCGGCAAACTAACCAGCAACCGGAAATTCCGCGTCCAGTAGCTGCTGGGGGGACAACCTCCCCTTGCATCCAAACTGAAAGGCTGCCACCCTTGGCTGTGACCCGAAAGCTTCATCGCAAGGTCGCAAGCAATCCAGGGAAATTCCTGGCCTGCCCAGGTCTGAAATTCCTGCAGCCAGCGGTTGCGCTGTTTTGAGATGGGGCCGCGTTGCTGCTTAATGAAGCCGATGAGCGACAAACTCTCGCGTACCCAGGGAGCGAGTGCCGCACGACGAGACTATTTCTGACGTGCGTTCAGCTTGTCGAGTGCGCGCTTCAGCTCTTCAAGCTTCTGCCCAGCCTCACCGAGTCTGCCTTCTGCCGTCAGGCGCTGATAGTCGCCCAGGTCTCTGGCCGCTTCCTTGATCAGACCGTTAAGATCCCCCGCGGCTTGGGGTGACGCGGCAGATGCCGGGTTGCCGCGCGCTGCCTCGGCGGGAGCAGATGCAGCGTTGGTTGACGCGGCGGTCAGGGACGAGACCGCTCCGCCAAAGAGGGACGCCATCGCCGATTCGAAGGTTGGTCCATACGCCAGCTTGTCCTGCAGCGCGAGAACGACCAGGCGCAACTCGGGCATTGGACTCCGCTCTGCCTGCAGGTAAATCGGTTCCGCATACAAGAGGGCGCGCCCGGACGGAATCACCAGCAGCGTCCCGCGCCGCACGTGCGAGCCTTGCTGGTTCCACAACGTCAATTGCCCCGAAAGCTGCGCGTTCTGGTCGATTCGCGCCTCGATCTGCAGCGGTCCATCGACCAGCCTGGTTTTGGGAAAGTTGTAGACCACCGACGTACCGTAGTGCTCGCCGTCGCTTCGCCCGGCGATCCAGCCGATCAGATTGTTCCGGTTGGCGGGCGTGAAAGGGAGAATCTCCACGAATTCCTCTCCGGTTTCGCCCGGCAGTTTCATCAGCACGAAATTCGGCTGCATCTCCTGTGTGGTTTGGCCGCCGCCCTCGCCCATGCCGACCTCGGTGGCGACCGTCCACAGATCTTCGCGGTTGTAAAACGCTTCCGGATCCGTCATGTGATACAGGCCGTAGACCTCCGCCTGCAGTTTGAGCAGCAACTCGGGGTAACGCACGTGTTTGCGCAGCCCGGGGGGCATCAGGGCCGCATCCTTAAACAGATTTGGAAAAATTCGTCGGTAGGCAGCGATGATCGGGTCGTCCGTATCAAACACGTAAAACGTCGTGGTACCGTCGTAGGCGTCGATGACGACCTTAACACTGTTCCGCATGTAATTAATAAGATCGTTGCCCAGCCGGTAGTGGGTCGAGTAGGGATAGCTGTCTGAAATCGTGTAGGCATCCATGATCCACGACAAACGGCCGTCGTCGCCGAGCACAATGTAAGCATCCGGATCGTAGGTGAGGTAGGGCGCCAATGCCGATACCCGATCGCGTATATTGCGCCGCTTCAGCAGGCGGCTGTCCTTGTTTACGTCGTCGCTGAAGGGCAGCTTCCCGAGGTCGTCGCGGTCGAGCGCGATGAGGACGCGTCGCAGGAAACTACCGAGGAGGATGCCGCCGTTGCCCTCGTAGGATGTCAGATTGTTGCTTTCGCCTTGTGGATAATTGAATTCCTTTTGCCGTGTCTTCACGTAGACGTCGGTATTGGTCAACTCGCCGAAATAGACCTCCGGGCGCGTCACATTCAGGCCACGCACTGTGCTCTGAACCGGCATGTTGCTCAGAATCAGTGTCGGCAGGCCTTCCAGCGTGAACCCATTGACCGGGTTCATGGTGATGCCGTAGCCGTGAGTGTAGATCAGCTTTTCATTAATCCAGTTGCGGCTGCTCTCCGGAAGTTTGTCGACGTTCAGTTCGCGTGCGGCAAGCATGACCTCGCGAGTATTGCCGTCGATGGAATAGCGGTCGATGTCGATGTCGGGGAAGTCGTAGTAGGTGCGGATCTCCTGAATCTGGCGCAGCGTGTCCTGGAGCGCATGCCAGTCCCATAGCCGGATATTCTGAAGCGTAGTCCGATTGTTCGCCGCGTCGGCCGCCTCGACGGTTGTTTCCGCGGGAAACTCGCGCTGCGCGACCCGGTTCAATCCGTAAGCCTGCCGTGTCAAGTCGGTGTTGTAGACAATGTAAGGTCGCTCCCGAACCAGTTCGTTCGGTTTGACAATGAAGCTGCTGACATACCAGCCGACACCTTGCAGGACGACGTAACAGACCGCGGCCGGAAGCGCCGCCGCGATCAGCCAGCGTCCGCGCGGAACTCGCACCGCGTTGACAGCTGCGATCAGCGCACCCAGAACGAGCGCCGCGCAGACGACCAGCAGCCCTGGGAGCGTGACGTGCGCGTCCGTGTAGGTGACGCCGCCGAAGATCGTGTGATCTTCGAGCAATGCTCCGAACCGATCGAGATACACCCGCGTCGCGCCGATCAGTAACAGACCGGCAAATGTTATGGAGAGTCCGCGCAACGGTAGCCTCACCGAACGACTGAGGCCCCCGGAGAGCATACGCGCTCCGCCGCCGATGAGGACAAAGAATACTGCAAGGCCGCAAGTAATCACTGCCAGCGTAAGCAACCAGCCAACGATGAGTTGCCACGCGGGCAGAGCAAAAAGGAAGAAGTTCAGGGACTTTCCAAAGATCGGGTCAATCGCGCCTGAAGTTGGTGGTGCGTACCAGAAGAGCGCGAGGGTTGGCCATTCCGCTAGCATTGCGCCGCCAGTGGCAGCGGCAATCACCAAGGCAATACCGAGCGCGATGAGGCGCAGGACCGACTCGACCGGCAACTTCAAGGGCTGTCCGCCGATCAGAATCGTGTGGCCACTCGGCAAGTCGGGGAGATGCGCCCGCTTCAGGGCCACGAACGATCCATACAGAATGACAAATGTGGCCGCTGCAAAAGCGGCGAAGAGTCCCCACTGGAGGGTCAGCGTTTTCCAGAACACCTCCGCGTAGCCAAGCGACCCGAACCAGAGCGCATCCACGTAATACGAAACTGCAGTCCGACCGCCAAAGAAAATGGCAGCAAACACCCCCAAAATAAGAAGGAAGCGGCGACGCCGTGGCGAGCGCCGCGGCGGCAAATCAATGTAGTCAGGCATTGCTCTATTCCACTTTCATCAGCTCCGTTTGTCATCCGCATCATACTCCCTCCTCTACCGCAAGGTGTGCGCGCAAGAAACGCGGGCGAACCTGGAAAATATGGGACATCCATGATAAGTAAACGTCAACCGGAGACGGAGGTCTCCTTGCGCTTGAAGAAGATTCTCGAAGCGTAGATACAGCGGCTAAGTTCAACCACAGCCTGCGATCATGGCGCGCGGCCAAGGCGGCAGCCTGGCCAGACATCCATTTGCGGGAACCGAAGCGGAGCCCGGTCCACGAAGTATGAGCTAGGGTTTGCCGGCCGGCCTCGATACAGACGGTAAGGAGCATCGGGAGTCGAAACTCCTCTGCCCAGTCCCCGCGTTGGCGAGGAACGGCCGGTCGATGCGCCGGTGGCTCTAAAGTTGTGCGTCAACTAGGTTACTGCCTCTGTAAAATATTGATTCCAATGGACCGCGGTGGGGAAGGGGGAAGGGGGAAGGGGTACCACAAGTCGCTTCCTTCTCAGCTCTTCATGTTGTTTTAGAATTAGGGCCATGTTCGCCCGCAAGGTTCGCGTGGAATACCAGGTCAACGGCGAGCTGCATCTCTGTCCGCTGAAGTGGCTCGACAATTTCAGCATGCGAAATTTCACGAATGCCACTGTGTTTGACAACACCTTGCCGGTGGCGGATGGATGGCTCGAGATTGGAACGCACGTCCCGCTCGATCAACTGCGCGATGCCATGGAAGATTGGTTTCGCAGGAAGAGCTACCTGCCCCGCGACGCAACGATCATGCTAACCATCGCTTAGCCGCTGGTCACAGAGTGGATGCTTTTTCCGCTTTCAGCAGGCGGGTAAGAAGGCGAACGATCATGCCATCAAAACGGGTGCCGCTCAGCTTTTCCAGCTCTGCCAGAGCTTGCTCGTGGCTTTTGGCGGGCACGAAAGAGTGTTCGCTCATCATGTTGGCGTACGCATCCACAACGGCGATGATGCGGCCAAGCAACGGAATGCCTTCACCCCGCAAGCCAAACGGATAACCGCTGCCATCGAATGCCTCATGATGCGAGGCGACGGCCTGAGCCACGCGGTCGTTCTGAGGAATGACGCGCAGCACGTCCACGCCAAGCTGGGGGTGGGTCTTGATCAGTGAGAATTCCTCATCCGTCAGTGCGCGGGATTTATTCAAAATGCGCTCATCGATAAACAGCTTGCCGACATCGTGCACACGCGCGGCAAAAGCTGCGTCTGCTATCTCTTCCTGAGAGAGGTTCAGTCCGCGCGCAATGATTGCCGCGTAATGCCCGCACTGTTCCCCGTGGCCCGATGCGTTCGGCTCCCTCAGTTCGGCGGCCTGCGCCAAGGTTTCTATCGCCTCGCGAAGAGCGCTAGCGTCCTCCTCGCCGGAGCTTGTGTTCAGCTTGTGCAGTGTAGTCGCCAGTTCTTCCAGGTGCTTCGAGCTATGCTGCTCGCGCTGTAGAAATCCTTCGATATAGGAGCTAATGAGCTGCCGCTGGACGGCTGAGCCTTCACGGAACGGCTCGGAGGTGGAAACCTGATTGCCGCCTGCATGTTTGGACACGTACATGCCTGCATCCGCGACGCGAATCATGTCCTCGATGGCGAATCCGTGCACCGGGAAGCTGGCGACGCCAAAGCTGCCGGTAATGTGATGCTCTTCCAGCATGGGATCGGTCGCCAGCCAGAGCCGCAAGCGTTCGGCCAACACTTGTGCCTGCTCGATTCCCGTCTCCGGCATGAGAATGATGAATTCGTCGCCGCCATAGCGCGCGACCACGTTCGACTGCCGGCATTTCTGTTCGAGCAAGCGGCCGACGCGCGCCAGCACCAGGTCCCCTTCCAGATGGCCGAGCGAGTCGTTGACTTCCTTGAATTTGTCGAGATCGATCAGCACGACCGAGAACGGCCGGCCCGAACGCGAAGCGCGTCTCCACTCCGAACTGAGCGCCTCCCAAAAGAAGCGGCGCGTCTTGATACCGGTCAGACCGTCGGTAATGGACTGCTGCTGGAGCTTCTGGAAGACAAATGAATTGTGCAGCGCGGTTGCCAGCAAGTCCGCGAGCGTATTCAGAATCAACACATCCTGCGGAGCGAACGCATTCTCGGAGCGGCTTTCCACGTTTAATACGCCCAGCAGGTTTTCGCCGTAAGTGATGGGGAGGCAGAGCACGGCGCGCGATTCCGGCAGCACACCCGCGAGCTGTCCGGCGCCGGCGCTTTGCACCAGCGCGCTGTCTCCAGTGCGCGCCACCTTGCCTACTACCCCGGTACCCACGGCGATCCGGCGACCCAGGGCCAGCGACGTTGTTCCCGCCTCGGCTTTGATTTCGATGTCTCTGGTGACGCGGTCCAAAATGCCGATGCCGATGTGATCGTAATGAAAGCTTTTCTGGATTTCGCGGACGATGTCGGCCATCATCTGCTCGGCATCTTGGCTCGAGATCGCCATTTTTGAAATGTTGTTCAAAAACGCCAGGTGCCGCGCGCGGCGCTGCTCTTCCGTAAAAAGGCGCGCATTCTCGATGGCCACGCCCAGTTGGCCGGCCGCGGTCTGCATGACGGCGAGATCGCGCTCCTGGAACTGATATTCGCGCTCGCTGCTCAGCGCAGCCATTACACCTGCGGGCTTGCCGCCCAGCAGAATCGGGACCGCACAAAAGGATCGTGCCGGGCGGGGCGGAATGAAGTCCACTCCCAGGTCCGCGCGCACTTTTTCAAGGTCCGATTGGATCAACAACGGCTGCCCGGTTCGTAACACGTGCTCCGAAAGGCCGTTGGCGATTTTGCGCGACCGCTTGGGAAGAATGCGCCCGTCCTCACTTTCCAGCTCGAAGCGGATTTGTTCTTCCTCCTGGAAAGCGACATAGAAACAGCTGGTGTCGAAAATCTGGCCCAGCTCGGCCTGCACCGTACGCAGCACTTCATCCGGATTGAGGTGGGAGCTGATGGCCTGCCCGATTTCCGTCAGCATCTCGTATTCCTTGGTCCTGCGTTGCGCCTCGTGCATAACGACATAGTTTTCCAGCGTGAGCGCAATCTGCAGCGACAGGCCGATGAGCAGTCGCAGATTCGACGATCCGAACATGGCGCGCTCGGCATGGGGGAACAAAATGACTCCGAAGTTGTGCTCGCGCGTTTGCAGGCTCACGGCCATCATGTCGCCGATTCCCTCGGAAAGCAGCGCCTGTTTAAAAGCCTGGAACTTCCCTCCCGAAAGCGCCGGCAGCGGTTCTTCCAGGTCTGCCAGATTGCGGAACGTGACGACGCCGCCGCGCCGGTAGGCGAGTTCGGTGATGTAGTCTCCCGCCTCGGTTTTCTGCAGCTTTTCCAGGAACTCGGCGGAAAAACCCTTTTGCACCGAAGGAACAGTGCCGCGCCACTGCGCAGTAATAAAGATGACGGCGCGGCGCGAGGGCAGCGGCGTCACTAAACGATCCACAAACGCCTGCAGGCTGGGAGCAAGATCGTTGGCCGAAAGCAGCTTGCGCGGATCTGTGCCGAGCGTCGAAAAGGCGAGTGCATTTTCCTGCACGGCATTGCGCTCGTTTTCAAACAGCACCATCACCATCGCAATCGCCAGCAGCATTTGCGGAATCGGACCAAGGAACCCGCCGAGCCGTCCAACATTCTCCAGGAATGGCTCGCGGAACTGCCCAGCGCCCATGAGCGCTGCCCACAACGCCAGCGAGAAGGCCAGCGTGCGAAAAGCCATGGAATCTCGACGATAAGCGTAGCGATAATAGTGAAACGAGGAATAGAGCAGAACGGCGGCCAGCCCCAGTTCCAGTCTTAGATAAATTGGCACCGTGCCTTGCACGTGAAATGGGCCGCTAGGCGTATGAGCGAGAACGCCGATAAAGGCAAGAACGATGCCGGCCACTACCACCGCAACGTCGTACCACTTGATCTGAAACGGTTCCTTCATCAGGCGTGTCGAGACCAGGATGCAAGCCGCCATCGCGACGAGCAGCATCGAACTCAGGAACAGAAGCGGGGCAGACGAACCTTTGAAGTGGATTACCGACTCGACGACATAGTGAAGCGTGTAAGCCGCCCAAGCCAGTTGCCAGGCACGAAAATAGCTGTGCCGGTTCTGTTCGTAGAGGTACCAGAAGAGGCCAAATACCAGAAGCGCGACGGCTCCAGGGACCAGTACCGGACCTGCGGCGAAAGTGTTCATCGCTCCCTCAAAACGGCTGGGCGCGGCCCGGACGGCACATCGATTGGCCTAACGTCGATTGGCCTAATGTTGTTACGCCGGAATTCCGTAAACCTGGTATCCGGCGAAGTCCGCCCTGGGTGCGGCCCGTTTTCAATATCTTCCTTTATTAAGATGCGACTCTGCTAGCCGGTTTTGCGCCTGCCCATTACCTTGGTAACCGGGGGTAACCAGGCTTTGGGCTCTTCGGCGTCAGGCGCTAGCCCAAAGCCTTGAGCCTATATACTCAGACGTTATGCTTCGCGTTCGATTCGCTCCGTCGCCCACAGGTTTCTTGCATGTGGGCAGTGCTCGCACCTTTACTTTCAACTGGCTATACGCCCGCCACAACGGAGGTACCATGGTCCTCCGTCTCGACGATACCGACGTCGAGCGCAATACCGAGGCGAGTGTCAACTCCATTTTCGATGGCCTGCGCTGGCTCGATCTCGGCTGGGATGAAGAATACAAGCAATCCGAACGCCTTGCACTTCACCGCCAGATCGCCGACGCCATCTTCCAGAAAGGCCTCGCCTATCGCGACTTTACTCCTGCTCACACGGGAGACACTGACAAATCCGGCGCGGGCCAAACCTGGTTGTTCAATCCCGGGATGCGCGACCTGTCCAGTACCGAAAGCGACCGCCGCGCCGCTGCTGGAGAGACCTTTGCCCTGCGCTTCCGCGTGCCGCGGGGATTGGGCGAGCAGGTTCGCTTTCCTGACGCCGTCTACGGAGAGCAAATCAAGGCCGCTGACGACATTGAAGATTTTGCCCTGCTGCGCAGCGATGGGATGCCGACTTATCACTTGGCGTCGTGCGCCGACGACATCGATCTGCGAATCAGCCACATTATCCGCGGCCAGGACCATCTTTCCAACACCTACAAACATGTGCTGATCTTCAAGGCGGCGCAAAGCGCCGGCGCCGCGCTGCCGCAATTCGCCCACTTGCCCCTGCTGGTCGCGCCCGACGGGTCAAAGCTTTCGAAGCGCCGGCACGGGCCGGTCGTCAGCGTGACGACATATCGTGACGCCGGATTCCTTTCCGCCGCTTTCATCAATTTTCTGTGCCTGCTCGGCTGGTCGCCGAAAGACGATCGCACCTGCATGAGCCGACAGGAACTGATTGACGCTTTTTCCCTCGAAGGCATTAACCGCGCGAATGCGGTGGTCAATTTCAAGGAGCCTGCGACCACTCCCGAAGAGACCTTCGACGCCAAGGCCGTGTGGCTCAACGCCGAGCACATCCGCGCTCTGCCGGTCGCCGACCTGAGCACCCAGTTGCTGCCAATTGTCCACTCGGCTGGATTTCAGGTCACGCCCGAGAAAATGCTGGCGATTACGCCGCTGATTCGCGAGCGAATCAAATTGCTGCGCGACGTGCTCACGGCCGCCGACTTCTTTTTCGTCGATCAACTTCCGCCCTACGATCCAGCCGAACTCATTCCGCAGAAAGGCGACGGGGCCATGGCGCTCAAAGCTCTCATGCAAGCCCGGAACGTCCTTGCGCATACCGAATTCACGCACGACGCCCTCGACCAAGCCCTTCGCGCAGCCGCGCAGGAACTCGGCCTCAAAGCCGGCCAGATGTTCCAGCCCATCCGCGTGGCAGTTTGCGGGAGAAAGAACGCCCCACCGTTGTTTGAGACGCTGCAGGTTTTGGGCAAGGAAACGACGCTGGCGAGGATCGAGCAGGCGGTTCAACAAGCCACTTAACAGCGTAAGAAAACGCGGGACAGGGCAAAGCGGCTAGTTCTTCCCGCTCAACTCCTCCGCCTTGGCCCGTGCCGCCTTCGCCTCTTTGGTCATCCCCTCAGCCTCGTAGACTTCGGCCAGTTGCCTTTCATTGTCGGCGTCATCCCAGGTTTGCCGCTGCTTCAGCAGCGCGGCAATCGCATCGTCATACTGATTCAGCTGCGCCTCCAGCACGCCAATCTTGAAGTACACGCCCTGATACAGCGAATCGATGTCCGCCACTCTCTTATATTCCGCTAGCGCCTCTTCGTAACGACGCTCGTACGCAAAGATCCGGCCCATCCCCGCGTGCCCATTGGCGCTATTGGGATTGATCTTCAGCAGCTGTGTGAAAGCATCCTCCGCCTTCGCCGGCTGGTTCGCCTGCAAATAGACGCGTCCCAAGTCGTAATACGCGTCCTCGTTCCGGGGATCCAACGCAACCACACGTTTCAACTCCACCGCCGCACTCTCATAGTCCTGTTTGTCAAGGTAGGCCTGCGCCAGTCCCAGATGTACGGGAACGAAGTCCGGCCGCTCCTTTGCCGCTTTCTGCAGTTCCTTGATCGCGGCATCGAGATTGGGCGCCGTCAGCGGCGCGCTACTGTTGTGTCCATACGCCCGATAAGCCCGCGACCGTGCCAGCGGCGCCCCGCACGCCACCAGCACCGCTCCGAAAACAAGCACTCCAATCCGCTGAAGAATCGCGTCATGCTGCGGCGCGAAGCGGGCGATGAGCGCCCCCAAAATCAGGCCCATGACCAATCCACCGATGTGCGCGGCGTTGTCGACGTGGGCAATCATCGCCCCAAAAACCAGGTTGTAGCCCACAAACGCCACCACGCTGCGCAACATCCCCGAGATCGCCGAGCGCGGCAGGGAAAATTCGCCTAGGTAAAAGGACGCTATCAGCGCTCCCGCAATTCCGAAGATCGCGCCTGAAGCTCCTACGCTCTGGACCCCCGGATTCCACAAGATGCTACCCAAGCTCGCCGACAAGCCGCAAATCAAGTACACGGCGGCAAAGGTCCAGTGTCCATATACCGATTCCGCCAAGCGGCCGAGGCTCCAAAGGCACCACATGTTGAAGGCAAAATGCAGCAAACCACCGTGAATGAAAATGTTCGTCAGCAGGCGCCACCATTGGCCGGCAATGGTGTAAGGCCCTACGTTCGCGCCCAGGCGCACGGTAAGTTCATTCCACGCGGGATCGCCGAACAAAGTCATGCCCACCGCTAATGTCATGGCGAGGAAAACCGCTGCGTTGATGCCGAAAATCACCTGTGTAACAACCATCGACGTCGACTGCTGTCGCAGCCACGGAGCCGCTTCGACCCGCTGATAGGCGGAATCGTCGCCCCGTTGCGCGGCGTGATGCTGCACACACCACTGGCAAATCTTCCTGAAGGTGAAAGGCGGAAGCTGCCGCCCGCATTGTTCGCACTGCGCCATGAGACATATAGAATAGCAAGAGTATGAGTACGACTAAGTCCACTTCGTCCAACGAGGTTGCGCCCAGCCCGCCCGCCGAGCCTCGGCCCTCCAATTTCATCCGCGACGCAATGATCGCGGACCTCAACAGCAAGAAGTATGGCGACGCCGTAATCCAGACGCGTTTTCCTCCCGAGCCCAACGGCTATCTGCACATTGGCCATGCGAAGGCCATCTGCCTCGACTTCGGGCTCGCCGACGAATTCAAGGGCAAGACGAACCTGCGCTTCGACGATACCAACCCGGAGAAAGAAGAGCAGGAGTACGTCGACTCGATCATGAAGGATGTCCGCTGGCTGGGCTTCGAGTGGGAAGGCCTTTTCTATGCTTCCGACTACTTCGACCAGCTCTACGAATGGGCAGTCAAGCTGATCAAAGATGGCAAAGCCTATGTTGACGACCTGAGCGCGGAGGAAATTCGCCAGCATCGCGGCACGCTGACCGAACCCGGCAAGGAAAGCCCCTATCGCAACCGTTCGGTCGAAGAGAATCTTGACCTGTTCGAGCGCATGCGCAAGGGCGAGTTCCCCGACGGCACGCGCGTGCTGCGCGCGAAAATCGACATGGCCTCGCCCAATCTGAATATGCGCGACCCGGTGATGTATCGCATTCTGCACGCCGAACATCACCGCACCGGCGACAAGTGGTGCATCTATCCGATGTACGACTACGCGCACGGCCAGTCGGACTCGATCGAGCATGTTACCCACTCGATGTGCACGCTCGAATTTGAGGACCACCGGCCGCTTTATAACTGGTTCATACAGAATCTGGGCATCTTTCCCTCCCAGCAATACGAGTTCGACCGGCTCAGCCTTACTTACACGCTGCTTAGCAAGCGCAGGCTGCTCAAGCTTGTGCAGGAGAAACTGGTCAGCGGCTGGGACGATCCGCGCATGCCAACGCTCTCCGGCATTCGCCGGCGCGGCTACACGCCGGAAGCGATCCGCAATTTCTGTGCTGCCATCGGAGTTTCGAAAACCAGCGGCACGCTCGAGCTGGCTATGCTGGAGCACTTTGTTCGCGAGGATCTCAACAAGCGCGCCCCGCGCGTCATGGCCGTGCTTCGCCCGCTGAAGGTTGTGATCGATAACTATCCCGACGGACAAGTCGAGCAGATGGAAGCGGTGAATAATCCGGAGGACGAAGCCGCCGGCAAGCGGCAGGTTCCGTTCTCGAAGGTGCTCTACATCGAGCAGGACGATTTCCGCGAAGAGCCGCCGAAGAAGTACTACCGGCTCTCGCCCGGCACGGAAGTTCGGCTGCGCTACGGCTATTTCATCACGGCGAAGAGCGTGGTCAAGAACGACAAGGGCGAGGTCGTCGAAGTGCACTGCACCTACGACCCCGCAACCCGCGGCGGCAACGCTCCCGATGGCCGCAAAGTAAAGTCGACCATCCATTGGGTCTCAGCCGAGCATGCCATCGACGCCGAGGTGCGGCTCTACGACAAACTCTTCATCAAAGAAGACCCGAACCAAGTGGCGGAGGGGCAGGAATTTACCGCAAACCTCGATCCCAATTCGCTCGAAGTGGTCGAGCACGCGGAGCTGGAGCCTTCGCTTGCGAACGCGCCGGTCGAAAGCCGCTACCAGTTCGAGCGCCTCGGATATTTTTGCGTGGATCCCGACTCCAGGCCAGGGAAACCGGTCTTCAATCGCACCGTAGCGCTGAAAGACACGTGGGCGAGGATTGAAAAGCGCGCCGGCGCGTAGGGGCAAACAGCCGACACACAGCCGTAAGGCTCGCGGTTTGAAGGGGCACCCGCGTTTCGGTCTTAGCATGATGACGAATGAGATCGTAAGACGCGTCAACCGCGCGCCCGCCTCGCGCCCCTAACCCTTCCCCTCATACTTCTTCTTCATGCCCATAATCGCCAGCACAACGGCTGATGACGCCCGCCCAAATTCACTGCCGCCTCCAATAGCCAGGTCCGCGCTAACGTCTTGCCCGCTGTCGACCCTGCTCACAATGTCCGCCGCCGCTTTGTGGAAGCGCGCGTGTTCCTTTGTGAGCCGGGCAAATTCCGGGGCGGCCGAATACTGTTGCCCTTCCCCCTTCAGCCACTTCCCCAACTCGCACCGGTCGTCTGCATCCACCTCGGAGGCCTTCAGGCTGTGATCGGGATTCCGCACGTAGGAATTGAGTTTTCGCTTCCATTCTGAGTGGGCAGCCACGGCATCATCAAAGTTCATAGGCACCCTTCTCCCGCGAGGCTGTCAGCGATGCCTCTTCGTTCCTATCGGCACGATTTACCGCAGCCATTAGAAGAAATCGAGCGATCCATCCCATCCCAGTCCAGGCCCCAAAAACAGAAAAACGGCCGCGCGACGCCCGGCCGTTTTGGCAGAACTACAGTCTTAGAGTCTTACTTTTTCAATGTGCGAATGTACTTCACCAGATCGGTAATCTGATCCGCGGAGAGCTTGCCGTCATAGGCCGGCATCTTGCCCTTGCCCTTGGTGATGATCCCGGTGAGATCGGCATCGGACTGCTTCTGCACGTCAGCCGAGCCCAGGTCACGCAATTTCAGGTTCTTGCCCATAGTGGTGTCGCCCGCGCCGGTCGCACCGTGGCAGGCCGCGCACTTTGCTTTAAAGTCCGCGCCGCCATCCGCAAATGTGAAAGGCGCGCACACCAGCGCCAACGCAACCACCGCAAGGGTCGCCCTAAGAATCGTCTTCATCGTTCCATTCTCCTTATGAGTGAGAGATAAGCGCCCTTGATAGCGAGCGCAGCCGCCCCGGCAAGGTACTGCCATCTCACCGGGACAGCCTACCCAGTAGAAACACAGTTCCGTTGCAAAGGTTTTTCGGCTGCGACGATATCACAAAACCATGGGCTTACGCTAATCTCACCAACCACTTTCCGTGCCTGAAACCATCCCGGGCGCCATTCCGCCGAAGGCGAAGTAGAGTTGTGAGTGGAACATAACGTCGCGATTTGCGGCGTAGAACCTTCGACCCCTCCACTTTCGTGCCCGTGGCAAAAGCCCTTACTGCGGGGTGATATCCCGCACCTGCAGTCGTCTTGAAGGGGTTGCAAAGCACAACACCACGTCTAACCGTCCTGAATTTAACCGGTTATACAGCTGCCTGCGAGCGTTCCAGTTTGGCCACTGTGGTGCATTGAATGGTTTGGAAGTCCCTCGGGGAGCGTGTGTCGTGGAACCGACACTAGTCGTAGTCGGGCTCAATCACCGGACGGCGGCGGTCGAAGTGCGCGAGCGCTTCTGGATGAGCGGATGCCGCCAATCCGAAGTCCTGTCGATGTTGGCGCAGGGCGAAGGCATCGAGGAAGTGCTCGTCTTCTCCACCTGCTATCGCACCGAGTTTGTGGCTTGGGGCGATGCAACCCTGGCCGTGAATTCCATCTTGCGCCTGCTGACCGCCGAGTATGATTTGAAGCTCCAGGAGTGGAACAGTTTCTATCGCCTGCTGGATGAGCAGGCCCTTGCGCATGCCTTCCGTGTGAGCTGCGGTCTCGATTCCATGTGCATTGGCGAACAGCAAATCGCGCGTCAAGTGAGCCTGGCCTGGCAGCAGGCACGGAACTTGGGTTGCACCGGCCAGCACCTGGATACGATCCTGCGCAAAGCTTTGGCGGTGCGCCGCCGCGTCCGCAAGGAAACGCCGCTCGGCTCCCATTTTGTTTCCCCTGCTCACGCCGCGCTACGGCTCGCTGACCAAATCTTCGGGTCGGTGGCTTCCAGGAACATCGTGGTGCTGGGTGCGGGACGCTTGGGAGAAGCAACGGCGCGCGCGTTCCTGACGCAAGGAGCATCGCTTTGTGTAATCAATCGCTCCGAGAACCGGGCACAGGAACTGGCTCAGAGGATTGGCGGACCAGCCGGCGCCTTGAAGGCGGCATCGTTCCAAGAGGGCGAAGAGCATCTGGCGAAGGCAGATTTAGTGATCAGCGCCACTGGTGCGCCGCGGTTTTGTTTTTCTGCCGAGGACATGAAACGCCTGGTTGCCAAACGCCAGGGACGCAAGCTCGTGCTGATCGATCTGGCGATGCCGCGCGACATCGACCCCGCGGTGCGCGAATTTGAAGGCGTGCTGCTCTACGATCTGGAGGATCTGGAGCGCGCGGTTGAGCCGCGCATGGGGACGCGCGAAGGCGAGGTTGAGGCGGAAAAGATTGTGCTCGCCGAAGTGCAGGGTTTCAGGAAGCAGCTAATCGCCGGCGCAGGGCCGGAATTGACGGCTCTGCGGCTTCGGATCGATGAGATTTGCCGGCAAGAACTGGAGTCCTTCCGGCTTGAACGAGGTCCATTTCCCAAAGACCAGGATCGACTGATCGCGGCCGTAACGGCACGAATCACGAATAAGATCGCCGGATCGCTGGCGCGAGAACTGAGAGGCCCTCAAGATTCCCGCGGACCGAGACGGGTGACTGCAGGAGCCTGAAAACCGGCTCTGGGCTCTCGCCTCTAGGCTTTCGGTGCTCGCGGCGTTGTCTTACGCTGCGGGCCTCTGAGTCGTTTCCGAGCGTCCAAGCGGCGGTGACCGAGAAACCATGAATTTGTAATGTTTCTCTGGAGACCCAAAGCGAAAGGCCCAAATCCTAAAGGATTCGAGCCCCAAAGCCTAAAACCTAACGCCCAACGCCCATTTACCAGTTCAATTTCAGCGCAAACTGGAACTGCCGCGGATCATACGCAGCGCTCGCCTGTCCGGCGTTCTGGAAGAACGGGCTGACAGCGGCCACATTGTACTTGTTCGCGATGTTGAACATGTCAGCGATCAGGTCCATGTTGAAGCGCTCCCCGATGTAAACACGCTTTGCGACCCGCAGATCGCCAAAGGCCGTCCACGGGGTGCGGCCTGCGTTGCGGCCCAGGTTACCATCCAGCGACTGGAGGGTGACGAATGGGAAGGACGTGGTGGTCAACGAACTAGGAGTAAAAGCCTGATAACACGGCTCCTGAATGACACCTGTGGGTGAGTACTTCGAAGAGTACACCGGGTAGCCCGCGCACAAGGAGCTCGAGTTGACGACGGTGTTAGGACGTCCTGTCTTAGACTCCAACTGAAAGTTGTCCTCTACGCCGGTGATGATGTTGAACGGCCGCCCCGAAGAAAGCTCGACCAGCGGCGCAAACGTCCAATCGCTGAACAACTTGCTGGCAAAGCGGCTGCCTCCCAGCTTGCCCGTCTGGTACACCCCGCTGAAAACAAAACGGTGGCGTTGATCGAAGAGCGAGGTGGAGCGATCTTGCCCCGGGAAGTAGCTGTCCTGCGGCGACAGCGTGGACTGCAGGTCGGTAGAATCGTCAATCGCGTGCGACCAAGTGTAGGAAGCGAGGAACTCGTAGTGGTTTCCGAAGCGCTTGCGCAGGTTCGCGCTCAGCCCGTGATAAACGGAGCTGCCGTTGGAGTAGTTGCCATCCATATCGCCGAAGGGAACACAGCCGACAAAGGTGACGGGATTACATGCTGTATTGAAACCGGCCGTGCTATAGCCGATCGCGTGGAGGTATTGCATGACCGCCGGCAGCACCGCTGTTACGCATTGGGCCGCGGCACCGCCGTTAGCAAGCAGGAAATTGGCGACCGCAGGGTTGATGCCGCCAGGGCGAAAGAAATTGGTCAGCGCTGGCGAAACCCAAGGCAACCCTTTCGGATTGATACCACAAATTGATGCGCCAGGGGTTAACCCGACATCCTCCGGCCCGAAGACGGCACCGGTGATGGGGTTGATGACACCGGAATTTGGATCGCTATAGGCCGCCTGCCAGTTCGCCGTCAGAAGGTCTCCCCGCACGGTGTTCGCATTGATGGGATGGTTGAGGTGACGTCCGCCGTTGAAGTTGTATGCCAGACTAAGGGCAAAGCCGCGGCCAAGATCACGTTCGATGGTGAGATTCGCTTGCTGTGAGTAAGCGTAGACAAAGTTCTTGGCCTGCGGATAACCAAAGGGCTGGAAGACCAGCGGGAAAGCTGCGCCCCCAAGCTGAAGCGGCGGATTAACCAAATAGTTCTGGCTCAGGAACAACGATTGCGAGGGGTTTGTAACACCACAACTCAGGCTTGAGCCAGAACAGGAAAACGCCTGTTGATTCGCCGAGTAGCCTAACTGGCTTGCTGGCATGCAATTCGCATTCCCGAGCACCCCGGTGAAGATGCTGGCGGCATTAAGGTTGCCAGGACTGAAAGCCGTCGATGTTGCGGTGCACGGAGAGCCTGGGCCGAAAGCCAACTGGCCGCTGGAGGAACCGTCGGAGGCATCGCCCAGGAAATACAGGCCCAGCAGCGGATGGTCATAGAAAATGCCGTAGGAAGCGCGCACCACCGTCTTGCCGTCCCCTTTCGGATCCCACGCGAGGCCGATGCGCGGCTGCACATTGTTCTTATCCGTTTGGATACCTTTCTGCAATCCCAGCAGGTTATAGGCCGGCAAAGCCAGTCCTTGGGGCGGCGTGAACTTCGGCGCGATCTCGACATCGTAGCGCACGCCGTAGTTGACGGTGAGATGCGGATTCATGCGCCAGCTATCCTGCCAGAACACGCCGATCGGGATGTTATTGAACGAATCGCTCGGGCTTCCAATGCCTTGAATGAAGTCCCCGGGCAGCCCCGCGCCGTACGCCTGCACGGGATTCAGGACGGGAAAAGGCGCCGGGTATGCACCGAAGGTACCGAAGTCGTACACTCCGCCGTAGTTGACCGTGAAGATCGCTTTCAAGGGAAGATAGTTAAAGTCTGCGCCGAACTTGATCGCGTGCCTTCCGATGCTCCACGAAAAGTTGTCGGTGAACTGGTAGCGTTGTTCGGTACGCTGAATGTAGGAGTAGGGTTCGCGGCCGAAATACCCATAGCCGGGGATGTTGATAGCCGGGTACGTCCCGGCCGGAATTTTCGTGTTGTAGAAGTAGGACAACCCTCGGCGCGCATACTGAAAGCGGAACTCATTCACTTTGCTGGTGCCGATCGTCCACGTGTCCTGGACAAGTCCCGCGATGTCGCGGTAAGTCTGCTCCGATGTCCGCGAATATGCGTTTTGTCCAAAAGGTTGGTCCTGTCCACTCACTTCAATGCCGGTGACTGTGCTCGGACTGGCGTTAACGCGCAGCGTCAGCCGGTTGCTGTTGCTGACGTTGTGATCCAGGCGCAGCGAGTACAGGCTGGTTCCTTCAAATACCGGGAAGTTTCCACCCTGCGGTCCCAGCGGCTGATATGAAGTGGGAATGAAGCACGTCCCGGGCGTAGCGCAGGTGGTCGGGAAGCCACCGATTCCCGGACCTCCGGCGAACTGCACGGGCCACGCTCCAGTGACAGCCATTCCTGATGACGAGCCAGCGAGCTGTTCATAAGGCACCACGTAGGGCTCCAGCAGGGCGAACTGGGCGGGGGCGTTGACTCTGAGATAGGCGAGCAACCCGTTAGGACCCAGGAAGTTGGCCTGACCGTTCGGACCGCTCGTCACTGGAATTATGCCCAGGTTCGGGAAAACGCCCCCTCCGGCTGTCGTGGACGTATCAAAATTCTGCAGGCCGTAGTATGCGAGGGTCTGCGCTGAGGCATTGCTGAGGTTGCTGAGGCCCTGCACGGGTGCAATGCTGGAAAACCCGGTCTCATGCCGCCGCGTGACTTCGTAGGATACGTAGTAGAACGTCTTATCCTTCTTGAGCGCTCCGCCGAACGCCGTGCCCGCCTGCACGCGTGTGTACGCGGGGTTCGACGTCGTGCTGAACGGGTTCACCGCCTGAAAATTGCGGTTTCGTAGATAGCCGTACACGTCGCCGTGGAAATCGTTCGAGCCAGAACGGGTGATGATGTTGACCACGCCGCCCGAGGCGCGGCCATATTCAGCGGCGTAGTTGTTGGTGATGATTTGGAATTCCTGCACGGCTTCCTGCGAGACGGTGGAGCGTACGCCGTTGGTGGAATTGTCGGTGGCATCGGCACCGTCGACATTGACAAGGTTGGAACGCCCGCGCTGTCCGCTCATGTTGAGGCCAGAAGTCGGCGCAGCGCCGAGGTTGGGGGCGCTGTCTCTTTGCACCTGCGAATCGGTCAGCGTGAACTGGATGTAGTTGCGTCCGTTGATCGGCAGATTGTCGATGCGGCGCTCGCCGACGGTGTCGGTCGTGGAGCTGCGAGAGGTTTCCACGAGCTCTGCCTGCGAGCTGACCTCCACGATCTCCTTGCCCCCAGCTATCGTGAGTGCAATGGGCAACTCGACAATCCCGCCTACCGTGACCGCGACATCCGGGTCTTCCACTTTGGCGAATCCCGGGGCTTCCACGGTGACCAGATATGTTCCGGGAGGCAGTTGCCGGGTGCTATAGCCGCCCAGTCCATCGCCGCTGCCGGCGCGCTCGATGCCTTTGGCGGCATTGCTCACGGCAACCGTGGCATTGGTCACGACGCTGCCTTTCGGGTCCTTGACGATTACGTGGAGGTCGCCGGTA